>Ga0102952_1000245_pt1 | contig 23721 bp, 21 predicted proteins | sample SalPon2A_C_D1_MG_FD_78506 | JGI IMG/M metagenome (GOLD analysis project Ga0102952, IMG submission 78506) | Soil microbial communities from South San Francisco under conditions of wetland restoration - Salt Pond MetaG R2A_C_D1_MG | ecosystem: Environmental > Terrestrial > Soil > Wetlands | place... | reverse complement strand
GGCTCAGCGGCGGGCCACGTCCAGCACCCTGAACAACCGCTCGCGCTCGTGTGGACGGGGGGGCGGGGCATCGGCCGGCATGGGGAGGGGGACGAGCTGGGCCACGGTCCGGTCCTCCGACCACACCACCATGAAGGGCCCGCGCCGGGGCGTGCCCGGTCGAGCCTCTATGCGTACGGTCGCTCCTGCCTGCACGGTCAGAGCTCCTTGTCACGATTCGGATCCGCGTCCACCGGCGTTCGGACGCCATCGTCCACGCGGAACGCGCCCTGGAGGCGGCGGCCGCCCCCACGAACGATCCGGAGAGGAGGCCGGGGGGCCGACGCCGCACGCCCCAGGTCGCGGACAGGGCGAGGTGCAAGACGGTGGCCGACAGCCTACGAAGCCTCGTAAGCTACTTTATTTCAATCTCTTGCATCGTTGTCGACATTCCATGATGGCGCGCGCCCCGCGCCGGGATGCCTCTCGGATTGCGAGAGTCGGGGCGGAGCGCGAGTCGCGCTCGCCGCGCGGATCCGGGCGGGCCGCCGCTCGGCCGGCCGGCTTCCGCGGCCTCCATCCCGGCCAGCTCCGACAGCCACGCGGCCATGGCCTCATGGTGCCGCCGTTCCTCGGCCTCCAGCCGCCGCGGGCCCGACAGCGTGGCCTGGTCGGGCGGCGGCAGGTAGGGGTACGGGTTGGCCTCCCACAGGACGATGCGGCCCGGGCCCGGCGTCGCGTAGTCCAGGGCCGCGAACCCGAGGCCCAGGACGCGAACGGCCGTCCGGAACAGGTCGGCGTCCTCGGGTCCCAACTCGATCCAGCGCCGTTCGAGCTCGACGGCCTCCCGGACGAGCGGGCACGGGCCGAACAGGCGGCCCGCCGGCCCCGGGCGCTGGAAGCCGGGCCCGAACAGGGATTGCTTCGGGTGGCCGACGATCGGCTCGGGCGACAGGTACCAGTTCCGGCACACGACCCGATCGCCGTACACCAACACGCGCTTCTTGTGGAAGTAGCGGGCGGGCAGCGCTTGGGGGTCGCGCCGACGCCAGCCCTCGCGCGTGTCCACGAAGCCGCTCAACACTCCGGGGTAGGGCAGCTCCTCGTCCGGGCAGGCCAGGGCCTCCTCCCGGTCGGCGAACATCCGCAGACCCTCCTGGGCGTGGCAGCTCTCGCCCCTGACCACGGCCGGGAAGGCGAGCTGCCGCACGGCACCTTCGAAGGAGCGCCGGTCGCCGAAGCTCCAGCAGCCGGGCGTGGGCAGGCCGGCGTCCCTCCAGATCCGGCCCATGGTGCCCTTCCGCGTGTTGGAGAGGCTCTCGGGCGGGTTGACGAGCGGGATGCCGCACTGGCGGGCCCGGACGGCCACGGCCGCGCACTCCCGGTACTCCTCGGGATACATCTCCCGGAGGGGATCCCCCACCCAGAACACCACGGCCCGCACGCCGTCCAGGCAGGGCGGCGGCTCTCCGGTGAAGTGCAGCCGAAGCCGGGCCCACAGGTCGGGCCGCTGGCGCCGGGCGTAGCGGAGGAACCTCAGGTTGTACCGGGGCATCCGGCCGCGGCCCTCTCCGTGACGCACGAGGAGCACGTGACCGGGCCCGGACTCGATTCGGCGCATCGCGACCCCGGGTGGCGGGGGCGGAGGGCGGGGTCCGCGACGGCGCGGACCCGGGAACGGTTCCGGGAAATCGCAAGCCCGGTACCTGGTCGCCATGGATGCACCCAAGAGATGACATGACAGGAAGATGAGACCGGTCTGAGGGGGCCGGCGAGACGCCGGGGGACCGGGTTCCTGTTGCCCGGACCCCACAGGTCCGGAGGGGGCGGCGTGACCCTTCAGTCGCCCCCGCCGAGCCAGCGCCGCCAGGCGGCGCGCCGCGCCAGGGGCGGCACCGGCAGGACCCGGCGCCCCTCCAGCAGGCGCCGCGGGTTCTCGCCCATGAGGAGGCGGGTGGCGCCCCGCACGCCCGTGCCGCCGTCCTCTCCGCCGCCCTCCTCCGCCGCGCGGGTCTGCCGCAGGAGGAGTCCCCGAGCCTCACGCAGGGCGGGCGGGCCGCCGCGGGCGTGGTAGTCGCTGGCCAGGAGGGAGGTCCACCCGGAGGCCAGCAGGTGCCGGGCGCGCCGCCGCGGACGGGCCCCGTAGCGGCCCAGGAGGGAGCCGGCGTTCACCTGGAGGACGGCCCCCATCTCCCGCCAGCGGGCGATCTGCGCCAGCGAGCGGCCCAGCTCCGCGTAGCGCTCCACGTGCGCGACCACCGGGGTCCACCCCGCCTCGATCAGCCCCGCGAGCTGGCGCTCGGCGTACATGGGGATGCGCAGGAAGGGGAACTCGACCAGGACCGCCGAGCCGCCCGCCAGGCGGAGGCGCGGGTCGGAGAGGTCGGGCTCGGGGGCGTCCAGGAGGAGCTCGATCCCCCGCTCGAGGACGGGCGCGTCCTCGGGCAGCTCGTCGCGCACGTTCCGCAGGAGCCGCCAGCCCATGTCGAGCTCGGTCATGCGGCGGGCGCGGGCGGCCGGGTCGGCCAGGATGGAGGCCTGCACGTGCGGCGTGGCCACCACGCGGCGCACCCCGTCCGAGGCGAGGACCGCCAGGCCGTCGCGCGCGTCGAACGCGTTCCGGGCCCCGTCGTCGACGGCCGGGATGAGGTGGGAGTGCAGATCGATGAACGGGAGGGGGATCATGATCGGAGCCTCGTCCCGTGCGGGTGCGGGGCCGGCGGAGCGCTCGGCCTCGGGCGCTCCCGGCGCGGGGCGCCCCGTCGATCCCGTCAGTCCTCCCGGCGCTCCCACGCGGCCTGGAGGTCCATCCAGAAGTCGGCCGTCGTGTCCAGCGATCGGGCCAGCCGCAGGGCCAGGCCGGGGGTCATGCCGTGGCTCCCCTCGATCAGGGCGTCGATGCGCCCGGGTTCGACGCCGATGCGGCGCGCAAGCTGCGGGCCGGAGAGGCCGCGGGGCCCGAGGAACTCGTCCCGCAGCACCTCACCGGGGGACGCGCTCCCACCGTCGCCGGCTCCTCGTGGCATCGACCCTCCCCTCCATCCCCGCGCGGCCGTCCCGCGAACCGGAACGCGCCCTGGTGGCACGACCGGAAGTTCATGGATCGGAGGATTCTACGCCAGCCCGGAAGGGGTGTTTCCTCCCACCGGCACCGAGGGCCCGGAGCCGTGGTCCGTGCCCCGCATCGCCTCCAGCCCCTCCTCCTCGTGCAGGGCCAGGAAGGCGGACGTGACCTCCGGGTCGAATTGGCGGCCCGACTGGGCGCGGATGTGCTCGAGGGCCTTCTCGGGGCTCCACGCGTCCCGGTACGGGCGGTCGGAGCGCAGGGCATCCCACACGTCCACGACGGCGAAGATGCGGGCGGTGAAGGGGATCTCCCGGCCGGAGAGGCCCCGCGGATACCCCGTGCCGTCCCACTTCTCATGGTGGGCGTAGGGGATGGCGAGCGCCGGCTGCAGGTAGTCGATCGGGGCCAGGAGCTGGTAGGCGAGCACGGGGTGGCGCCGCATGATCCTCCACTCGTCCTCGTCCAGGGGGCCGGGCTTGAGGAGGATGGCGTCCGGCACCCCCACCTTCCCGATGTCGTGGAGGAGGGCGCCGTGCCGGACGTGTGTGAGCGCCTCCTCGGGCACGCCCATCCGGCGGGCCAGGCGGAGGGTGATCTCGGTCACGCGTTCGGTGTGGTCCCAGGTCTCCGCGTCCCGCAGGGTGAGGGCGCGGGCCCACCCCTCGATGGTGTGGCCGTAGGCGGCCCGCAATCGACGGTGGGAGTCCTGCAGGTCCTGGAACAGGTGGGCCGAGTCGATGGCGATGGCGGCCTGCCCGGCGAGCACCTCCAGGAAGTCCCGCCACTCCCGGCTGCCGGGGAGGGGCGAGCGTCGGAACACCTCCAGGACGCCGTTCACGCGCCCCTTGGCCACCAGGGGGGTGGCGGCGTAGCTGGCGAAGTCCTCGTCCTCGAGCTCCGGCGAGCGCGCCAGACTGCCGGGTTCGGTGGCCAGGTCCTGGACCACGCGGGTCCGGCGGTCGCGGGCCACCTGGCCGGCGTAGCCCTCCCCGAGGGCGAGGGCCGTGTGGCGAAGCGCGCGGGTCCGGAAGCCGCGGGCCGCCGCGAACTCGAACTTCTGGGAGACGTCGCTCCACATGAGGATGGCCGCGGCGTCCGCGGCCAGGTGCTCGACCACCTGTTGCAGGACCAGGTCCAGCGTCACCGGGAGGTCCCGGCTGGCCGTGATGGCCAGGTCGATCTCCCGCAGGGACTTGATGCGCCGTACCTGGTTCTCGGCGTGGAGACGTGCCGCCTCGAGGTCGGTGACGTCCTTGGTGGTGGCCACGATCACCCCGGTGCCCTGAAACTCGTCCCGGGCGCTCGAGGTGAGCCAGGTGCGCGGGGTCCCGTCGGGGAGGATGACGTGCAGGGGGAAGTCCCGCACCTCGCCCTCCGCCTCCAGGTGGCGTCCGTACTCGGCCCAGTCGGCCGGGTCGAACTGGATCCCCAGCTCGTCGGGGTCCCGTCCCTCCACGCCGCCCCGCTCCCGGCCCAGCACCCGCTGAAAGGCGCGGTTGGCCACCAGGTAGGTGTCGTCGTCGACCTTCCGCACGACGGCCGGATCCGGCAGGAGGTCCATGATGCGGGCGAGGGTGGTGCGGGTGGCGTACGAGCTCCGCAGGAAGGCGCGCGCCAGGAGGAAGAGCACGAGGGCGGTCGCCCCGACGAACACCCAGCCCTTCCAGAGCTGCCACGCCTGGAGCTCGGCCTGGCTGCCGGCCAGGCCGGCGACCACCCGGTCGGAGACCAGGATCCACAGCGCGCCGAGGACCAGGTAGGCCAGGGCGAGGATCCACGGGTACGACCACACCCGCCTGTGCTTGCTCACGTTACGAGCATGTACCCTGCGGCCTCGCGCCGCAAGGCTCGCTCAGGCCTCCCTGCCCACCTCGGGCCAGGCGCCCCGCAGGCTGATCCACACCGAGCGCGCGATGAGCGCGAGGTCGAGCCGCAGGGTGCGGGTGCGCACGTACAGGAGGTCGTACCGGAACTTCTGGAGCCGGGTCGCGTCGCGCCGCAGGTGGACCTGGGCCATGCCGGTGAGCCCGGGACGGACGGAGTGGCGCTCGCGGTAGCCGGGCACTTCCTGGAGGGGGACGGGACGGCCGTCGCTCCCGGGCTCGGCCTCGCGGGGCATGAGCGCCCGCGGCCCGACGAAGCTCATGTCGCCCCGGAAGATGTTCCAGAGCTGAGGCAGCTCGTCCAGCGCCGTGGCCCGCATGAGCCGCCCCACCCGGGTGATGCGGTCCGCCTCGCGCTCGGCGGCCTGGTGCTCGGCCTCCCCGTCGGCCAGGGGCCGCATGGAGCGGAACTTGAGCCCGGTGAAGGTCCCACCGCCACGGCCCACGCGCTCCTGCGCGTAGAACACGGGGCCGCCGTCCTCGGCCACGAGCGCGGCGGCCAGGAGGAGGGAGACGGGCAGGGAGACCAGGAGCCCGGCGCCGGAGAGCGCGACGTCGAGCACGCGCTTGGCGGTGGCGTCCAGCCGGCCCAGGGCCCCACCGCCGAGCGCCTCTCCCCCGGGACGCGCCAGAGCGCCGGCCCAGGCCACGGCTTCCCCCTTCTCGTCCCGGCCCAGGAGGCGGAGAAGCCCCCGGACGCGCCCTTCGGGGCGCGGCGAGCGCGGCGGACGCACGGGGGAGGCGGACGGGTCCCCGGGACGGGGATCCTCGACCTCGGCGGCGGCGCCCTCCGGCGTCATCGGCCCTCCTTCATCGTCTTCCGGCAAGCTCACGACACGCTGCACCGCGAACCCGCAGCCTCACACTACAGTATCAACGACGCCTCAGCGAACGGGGCGCTCCCCGTCGGCCGGGGTCCGCGCCGGGCCCCGCCCTCCCGGCTCAGCTCACCACCGACGCCAGCACGCCGCCCAGGAGCACGCGGACGGCGCTCCGCTGCCAGTCGAAGTGGACCACGCGGCGCACGACCGCGCCCATGCCGCTCTGCAGGGACTCGAACACGCGGTCGATCTGGCGGTCGTCCAGCCCACGCACGGCCCGCTGCAGGCGCAGGCCCAGGTCGATCTCGGGGCCCAGGCGCGCCTTCCACGCCTCCTCGTAGCCGGCCAGGGAGCGGGCGTCCAGACGGCCGGTGGCCAGCGCGTGGTCCAGCACGTCGGCCGCGATCCCGGCGCCCAGCATCCCGTAGTAGATCCCGCCGGCCGTGGTGGTCTTCACCTGGCCGGCCGCCTCGCCCACGGCCAGCACGCGGTCGGCGTAGCTGGGGCTCACCGGGCCCTGCACGATGCCGCGGCTGTGGAGGCGGCGGCGCACGAAGGCCTCGGTGCGCGCCTCGGGGGCCAGGCGGGAGCGGATGGGCTCGCCGGCCACGAAGCGGCGGAACAGGCGGCGGCTGCCCTGCGGGGCCAGCACGCCGAGGCGGGCCAGCCCGTTCCCGAAGGGCACCGCCCACGCGAAGAACCCCGGCGCCACGCGGTTGCCGAAGTAGAGCTCCGCCCCGTCCAGGGAGCCGAAGGGGAGGTCGGCGTGCACGCCGTGCACGTAGTAGCCCGGCACCCCGAGACGCGTGTCCTCGTGCAGCCACCTCTGGTGGCCGGTGGCCACCACCAGGACCCGGGCGCCGATCTCCCTCTCCCCGTCCGGGGTGCGGAAGCCGACCACCACACGCCCCTTCTCGCGGCGCACGGAGCGGGCGGCGTGGGAGCGGAGAAGCTCGGCCCCCGCCTCCCGGGCGCCCCCCGCCAGGGCGGCGTCGAAGCGGGTGCGGTCCACCACCCGGGCCAGGGGGCGGGAGGGCTCGTGGCGGACGGCCGTGCCGGAGGGGGAGTAGAACCAGGCGCGGCGGACCACGTCGGTGACGGCGCTCTCCGGCAGGGGGAGAGCCCCGAACGCCTCGCTCCCGATGATCCCGGTGCACACGACGGAGCGCCGGGGACCGGGGTTCTCGTCGGCCAGCGCCACGTCGCGGCCCTTCTCGGCCAGGCGGCGGGCGGCCCAGCAGCCGGCCGGGCCCGCGCCCACGACGAGGACTTCGCGATCTGGCGTCGTCACCTCACCTCCGCTTCGATGCGCATCTTCGAAGCTCGATTTTTCGGGATTGCCATCCAAGGTCCGAAATAGACCGTCCCGTGTCCAGAGCCGGCGCGCCGGGCTCCGCCCCGGTCCCGCCGCACGCGACGCTGTGAGAAGAGCGTAGGAAAGGCGTAGGAGGAGAGGGACGGGAAACGTGGGAGAGGGGGTGACCCTTCGTCCTCAGGGCCCGAGCGCGCCGATCGGGATCACGCCCACGCCGTCGTCGCGGACGTAGCCATTGGCAGACTCGCCACCGGGAATCCGCGCCCCCGCTACAGGCCCCCTACAGTCCCGCCTCGGTGGCCCGGAACCAGACGTCGTCGGGGATGTCCCGCTTCCAGCGGGCGCTGGCGGTGAGGGGCCCGGGGGCGGCGCCATGGAGCCGGTTAGCACGCACGAGGGCACGGGCCGAGGCGTCGGGCCGGGGCGAACCGTGGGAGCCCCGGGGCGCACGGGCGCACGGCGACGCTGCAGCGCTCCGCGTCTCGTCGAAGTGCACGCCGCCGCGCGGGTCCCGGAACACCGCCCGCCCCTTCCCCCACCACTCGAGCCGCCAGCCACCCTCGTGCACGAGCCGGTGGTGATAGCGGCACAGCAGGACGCAGTTCTCCAGACTGGTCTCCCCGCCGTCGGCCCAGTGGGTGACGTGGTGGGCGTCGGTGAAGCGGAGGCCGCAGCCCGGGAACCGGCAGCCGCGGTCGCGGACCTCCAGCGCCCGGCGCAGCGCCGGCGGGATGGTGCGGGTGCGGCGGCCCACGGAGAGGACGGAGCCGGCGGGGGCCGGGGCGCCCGCCGCCGGCCCGCGACTCGAGCCGCTCGCCGGCTCATGCGGTGGGACGTGGGTCACCCGTATCAACGCGGCGTCACAGGCGAGCCGGCGGGACGTCTCCGCGGAGACGCGGGTGCCGTCCTCGAACTCCGAGCGACCGGGCTCGGCGTCCTCGGACAGGGTGTCCGCGTCCACGTGCAGGAAGACCTGGTAGCGCTCGGCCCGGGTGCCGCTGATCGGGGGCTCGGAGGCGGAGGCTTCACCCTCCTCGGAGCTCGCATCGTCGCCGGCTCCGTTGCCGGCCCCGCCCCCGAAGCCGGCGGCCAGCGCCCGCTCGGCCAACAGCCCGAGGGCGTCGGCCCGGCGGCGGGCCGCCTCCCGGCCGGTGTCGGGCTCCGGGCGGCACGTCCCCGCGGGGACGCGATCGGGCGGCTCCGCGGAACCGCCGGTGGCCGCGTCCGCCTCCGGGGCCCAGGACCGCTCCTCGGCCCTCCGCTCATCCCTGTAGAGCGCGTCGCCGGCCGCCTCGATGGCCCGCATGAGGAGGGCGCCCACCTCGGGCTCGAGCCGGCCCCGGATCACGTACAGGCCCTCCTCGTCGGGGAAGATCGACAGGCGGCGCAGCCGGTGGATCGCCTCGGCCCGGGCCGCCTCGTCCTGGCGGCTCCCCCGCTTCCAGGCGCGCACCACCCGCTCCAGCCGGGCCGCGGTCACCCCCTCGGCCAGCTCCAGGAGGTCGGCCTCGCTCTCGGGGTCGGCCACCCGGGTCAGAGCCCGCACCTTGGAGAAGGAGAGCCGGCCGCGGCTCATCGAGCGGCTCGTCTGGGGGAGCTCCTCCAGGGCCCTCGCCACCCGCACGTGCTCTCTTGCCGTGTGCGGGTCCATGCCGGTGCGCCACGCCAGCCACTCCGCGCAGCCCCGGTGGCCGGCCGCCTCCCAGCCCCCGAGCCGGTCGAAGCGGGCGATCAGGACCAGCAGCCGGTGGGTGGCGGCGTGGATGTGGGCCGCCAGGGTGGCGATCTCGTCGCCGAGCTCGTCGAGGAGGTCCGCGTCGGGTGACGTCCCCGCGGAGACGTCGCCGACCGCTCGCGTCTCCGCGGGAAGGTCGCCGACCGCTCGCTCCCGCTCCCCATACTCGACCTCCGCCCGCTCCCTGAGCGCCAGCACCGTCGCTCCCATCATCCCCTCCCATCCCGCACCCACGCCCCGGTCTTCCGGGCCCTCTCCGCGAGGCCCGAGAAGTCCCGCAACTCACACTCCTACAGTATAATCGGCTGATTTCCGGCCTCCGGAGCCGGCGGGTAGACGATCAACGCGGGTCCGGAGGAGTCGCGAAGGGGGAGGGAGGGCCCACGGCCGGTAGAGCGGGCGTCAGACGGGCTCGGGAGCGCGCCAGGACCGCGGTTCGGCCCTCACCCCGACCGTCAACGGAATCCTGTCAAGGCCCGACCGACCAGTTGAATGACCGGCCGGTGCACCGCAGCTGCTCGACCCTGGCCCGGGCGTGCCGAGATGGCCTTCCTCTTGTGCTGGGTGGGGGGTGAGAATGCGCCGCGGGCGGACCTCCGCGCGGGCCTGACGCGACGTGCGGCCCGAAACGAGGAGTGACGCCATGAGCACGATGCAGATGCAGCGAAACGAGAGTCACGGCACCGGGATACGGCGCCTGGTATGGGCGGGAGCGGTGGTGGCCGGCCTGGCCCTGGCGAGCCCGCTGGCCGCGCAGCCGGCGGCCGCGGCACGCGGCATCCTGACCGCGGACCACGCCGAGAAGATCTCCGCCTCGAAGCTCCCCATGACCTATCCGGTGAACGCCCAGCTCGAGACCCGGAACGGCCGAGAGGTCTACCGGGTGGACCTCACCGTGGACGAGCGGCTGGTCGAGCGCCACGTGATCGTGGACGCGCACACCGGCAAGGTGCTGAGGATCTACAGCACCCGGGGCGACGACGACCCGGCCTGGATCGGCGGCGGCGGCGGTCTGTAAGGCCTGGCCGTTCGCCGGGAACCGACATCCCGCGTCTCCGCGGGGACGCGGGATGTCGGGAACCGGCCCGGCCAAAGCACGATCCCGACGCGCGGCGACGTGGGACCGGGGGGCGGCCCTCCGAGTACGGGCCGTCATGCCCCTCGGTCTCGATGTCCCTGGTGCGAATCACCCATCACGCGGGTGAATGTCACCCACGAAGCGGGTGAACTGCGCTCGCATCGGCCAACCCCCCGGAGCACCCGATGCCCCCGGAGCACCCGATGCCCCCGGAGAAGCCTTACCTGGCCCTGGCTGTCGAGCCCGGCGCCCGACTCGTCCAATGTGTAGCCTTGCGTCCGTCCAAACTGTAGCGTACATTCTGTCCATTCTGTAGCGTACGGCGACGGAACTCCCGACCACCGGGGCGAATCCCGTGAAGTACATCCGACGGGTCGTCGATGAGGAGCTGGACGAGCTGCTTCCGGCACTGCCCGCCCTCGCGCTCGAGGGACCCCGGGCGGTCGGGAAGACCGCCACGGCCTCGCGTCGCGCCAGGACCCAGCGTCGCCTCGACGACCCCGCCCAGCTCGAGATCGTGCGGGCCGACGCCCGCAGCATCCTGCGGGGCGAGCCGCCGATCCTGGTCGACGAATGGCAACGCGCTCCCTCCACCTGGGACGTGGTCCGGCGCGCCGTCGACGAGGACGCCACGCCCGGACGCTTCCTCCTCACGGGCTCGGCCGCGCCCGTTCGAGGCCCCACGCATTCCGGGGCCGGTCGGATCGTCACCCTGCGGATGCGTCCCATGACCCTGAGCGAGCGCGGGCTCGAGTCGCCGAGCGTGAGCCTGGCCCGGCTCCTGGAAGGAGCCGGGCTCCCGGTCGACGGGCGCACGGAGGTGAGGCTCGCCGACTACGCTCGCGAGATCGTCGCCTCGGGCTTTCCCGGGCTGCGCGACCTCTCAGGCCGCGCCCTACGGGCCCAGCTGGACAGCTACCTTCACCGGATCGTGGACGTGGACTTCGAGCAGCAGGGTCACGTCGTGAGGGACCCGGCGAGCCTCCGGCGATGGATGGCGGCGTTCGCCGCGGCGACGGCGACGACCGCGTCCTACGAGACGATCCGCGACGCCGCAACGGGGGGAAGGGGCGACAAGCCCGCCCGCAGCACGACCCTTCCCTACCGGGAGACCCTCGAGCAGCTCTGGATTCTTGACCAGGTTCCGGCCTGGATTCCGAGCCGCAACTATTTCTCCCGGCTGGGAAGCGCTCCCAAGCACCATCTGGTCGATCCCGCGCTCGCGGCCCGTCTGCTGGGCGTCGGAGAGGGCGCCCTGGTGCGCGGAGAGCAGGGCCGAGCGCCCATCCCGCATGGGGGAGGTGCCCTCCTGGGCCGCCTGTTCGAGTCCCTGGTCACGCTTTGCGTTCGGGTCTACGCACAGGCGGCCGAAGCCACCGTGTTGCACCTTCGGCTCAGGGGCGGGCGCCACGAGGTGGATCTCATCCTGGAGCGCGACGACGGACGGGTGCTGGCGATCGAGGTGAAGCTGGGTGGAACCGTGGAGGAAGGCGACGTCGAGCATCTCCGGTGGCTCGAGGAGCAGCTGGGCGGTGCCCTGCTGGACGCGGTCGTGGTCAACACGGGCCCCGGAGCCTACCGGCGTCCCGACGGCATCGCCGTCGTTCCCGCGGCCCTGCTCGGCCCCTAGCCCCTACCCGAACGGCAGCAGCTTCCTGAGCCCGTACTTGCCGTCCGCCTCTGCGTCGTTGAACACGACGCCCAGGACCTCGGCCGCCCCTGCCACGGTCTGCTCGGCCCGGACCACGACCCGCGCGCCCTCACCTCCCGGCGGGCGCGCCCCGATCCAGGAAGCCCTCGATCACATCCACGATCCTCGGCGCGGTCCGGCCGTCCCACAGCGGCGGACCGCCGGCCCGCGCCCGCGTGGGCTCGGGCGTGCGCTGGAGAGCGCGGCGCACGTGGTCGACCAGCACGGCGGGGTCGCCGGGGCACAGGCGGTTGGTGCCCAGCTCGACGGTCACCGGCCGCTCGGTGCCGTTCCGGACGGTGAGGCAGGGCACGCCCAGCCACGTGGTCTCCTCCTGGAGGCCGCCGGAATCGGTGACGACCACGCCGGCGTGCTCGACCAGCGAGAGGAACTCGGCGTAGCCCATCGGCTCGAGGAGCCGGACGTCCCCGAGCGCCGCCCGGAGCCCCGCTCGCTCGAGCCGCTCCCGGGTCCTGGGGTGGGCCGGGAACACGACCGGACGGGCGGACGCGATCCGCCCCAGCGCCCGCGCCAGCCCCTCCAGCCGGTCCGGCACGTCCACATTGCAGGGGCGGTGCAGGGTCACCACCACGTACTCCCCGCCCTGGAGCCCGAGCCGCGCCGCCGTCGGAGGCTCCGGGCGGCTCGCCCGCGCGTGCAGGAGCGAGTCGATCATCACGTTCCCGACGAAATGCACGCGCTCCGCCGGGATCCCCTCGCGCTCCAGGTTGCGCAGGCCACTCTCCTCGGTGACGAACAGGAGGTCGGAGAGGCGGTCGGTGAGGACCCGGTTCACCTCCTCGGGCATGCTGCGCTCGCCGCTCCGGAGCCCGGCCTCCACGTGCGCGAGCGGCACGCCGCGCTTGGCGGCGACCAGCGCGCAGGCCAGGGTCGAGTTCACGTCCCCCACCACGACGACCAGGTCCGGCTGGAGCTCTCCCAGCGCCCGCTCGAACCCCACCATGACGCGCGCCGTCTGCTCGGCGTGCGTGCCGCTCCCGGCGTCCAGCGAGGCGGCCGGCTCGGGGAGCTCCAGCCCGGCCATGAACACGTCGCTCATGAGGGCGTCGTAATGCTGTCCGGTGTGGACCAGGACGGACTCGGCCCTTCCCCGCGCCACCAGCTCGCGGTGGAGGGGCGCCACCTTCATGAAGTTGGGCCGGGCCCCGACCACCGACAGGACGCGGGTCACCGGCGCCCCGCTCGCGGATCGAGCGCCGCCGCCAGCGCCTCGCCCAGCACGCGCGCCGCCACGGCCTCCGAGCCCACCTCCCGCACGCGCGCCGCGGCCGCCCGGCCCAGCCTGGCCGTCCACGCGCGGTCGGCCGCCAGCCGCTCGACCGCCGCGGCCAGAGCCGCCGGGTTCCCGGCCTCGACCACGAGCCCCGTCTCGCCGTCCTCGACCAGCCCCGCCACGCCCTCGATCGGCGGGACGATGGGGACGACGCCGTGCGCCATGGCCTCGACCACGACCGCCGGCTGGCCTTCGGCGTACCGCGTCGGACACACCAGGACATCGGAGCCAGCGAGGAGATGGTACACGGCGTCCGGGTCGAGCGGGCCGTGCACGGCCACCTCGCCCGGCGCCCCGCGCGCCGTGCGCGCCAGCTCCTCCGGCGACGGGCCGCCCCACCACGGCGGACCCACCACGTCCAGCCGCCACGACACCCCGGCCGGCAGCGACCGCAGCGCCTCCAACGCGTCGCCCACCCCCTTCGCCGGGTCCAGCCGTCCCAGGTAGATGAGCCGCAACAGCCCGTCCGGCGCACGACCCGCCGGGTGGAGGCGCGCGGCCACCCGGGCATCGGGCACGAAGTTCGGGACGAGGAGGACCCGCCGGGCGCCCAGCGCGCGAAGGCGCCCGGCGTGGGAGAGGGTCTCGGCCAGGACGGCGGCGGCCTCGCGGAGGAGTTTCAGGCCGCGGGCCCGCAGGGGCGCGGGGAGGGACTCGATCGCCTCGCCGAGGCCGATCCCGAACACCCGCACCACGACCGGCAGCCCGGCACGCCGGACCATGCCCGCCGCCGCCAGGTCGCGGACGAAGCTCCCCCGGGCGCCCACGCACAGGATCGCCGCGTCGATGCCCGGCACGCGGAGCGTCCTCCGCAGCCGCCGCAGGCTGGCCGCGCCGCGCAGTCCCTTGACGAGCCGCGCGTCGTTCCCCCGCGGGCGGCGGGTGACGAGGGACTGGGCGGTGAGCACGCGCGCCCCCCGGCCCCGCAGGAGATCGCGGGTGGCGCAGGTCACGTGGGACCAGCCGCCGTGCGGAGGGCCGAAAGGCCCGAACAGGAGCACGGTGCGCCCGGCGAGCGCGCCCTCCCGGCCGCCGCCCCCCGCCACCCCGGCCAGCGCCGTGATCCGCGGGAGGACCGCTCTCGCCGTGTATCGGGCCAGGTGCTCGCCCAGCCCCGCGTCGGACCGGTTCATCGCCAGCTCGCGCTCGATGCCCGCGGCCAGGGCCCCCGGGTCGCCGGGCGGGACGAGGGTCCCCCAGCGGCCGCCTCCCAGGATCTCCCGCGGCCCGCAGGGCACGTCCGCCGCCACCACCCGCACGCCGGCCGCCAGGGCCTCGACCAGCACGGTGGGGAGGGCCTCCTCGCGGGAGGTGAGGACGAGGAGGTGCGCTCCGGCGAGCAGCGCCGGGACGTCGGCGCGCGCGCCCAGGAACTCGGCCGCCTCCCCCAGCCCCAGCTCCGCGGCCAGCGCCTCGAGCCGCGCCCGGTCGGGGCCGCCCCCGGCCACCCGCAGCCGCACCGGGCGGCGCTCCCGGAGGAGGGCGGCGGCGCGGAGCAGCGTGTCGACCCCCTTCTCGGGCACGAGCCGTCCCAGGTAGAGCAGCCGGACCGGCCCGGCGCCCTCCGCCGGCCCGGGGCGCTCCGCCGGCCCGGGACCCGCGCCCTCCCCTGCCCGCGGCCCCGCACCCACCCCGCCGTCCTCGAGCACGATGTTGGGCACGACCCACGCGCTGCCCGGCGGGAGGCCCAGGCGGTCCTCGAACTCGCGCGCCCCGCAGTCGGTGAGGGCCACCACCGCGTCGGCTCCGCGGTACAGGCGGCCGAGGAGGAGCCGGGCGGCGGTCCGGACCCCCGGCGGGAGGGACGCGAGCTGGCGCCGGGCCAGGGAGTGCTCGACCGCCACGAAGCGGGCGTCCGACCGGGCCAGGGCGCGGGCCGCCAGGCCGGCCCGGGCGGCGCGCATCTGGTGGGCGATGACGGCGTCGGGCCGCTCCTCGCGCAGGAGACGGACGAGGGCGGGCACGGCGCCCGAGGCCCGCTGCGCGCCGAGCACGCGCACCGGCACCTCCGGCGGGACCCGGCCCAGGAGGTCGTCCCGGCCCGTGAGCGCGACCAGGCGGGCGTCGTGGCCGGCCCGGACCAGGGCGGCGGCCATGCGCAGGGCGGCGCGCTCCCCGCCCCCGTCGCCGAGCCCCGGGGTGAGGACCAGGATCCGCGCCGCGCTCACGCCGGCGCGCCTCCCACCGAGACCACCGAGTACACGGCGTCGAGCCCGGCCGGGCGAAGATCGATCTCGCGGAGCACGGTGCGCGTCTCGGGCCGCACGTGCAGGAGCACGGAGTGGCGGTAGCGGGGCCGGTCCCACTCCCGGTGCCGCAGCCACACGAGGTTCTCGTGCAGGCGCGTGCGGCGGAGGCGCGAGACGCCGACCAGGAAGGTACCGTCGCCCAGCGGCTGGACGCCCCGGAACCAGCCCACCTTCGCCTCCACCCCGCCGAAGGCTAGGAGGTCGTGCTCGGCCCTCACCTCGAGCCGCTCCAGGTCCACGGCCACGATCCGCCCCTCGACCGCCGTGCACCACGCGGTCGAGCCCTCCACGTGCCCGTCGTGCACGCCGCAGGTCGCGAGCGGCACGATCGCTCCCCGGCGCCGCCCCTCGACGCACACCAGGGCGCACGGGTGGAAGCAGGTCACCCACAGCTCGTCCCGGAAGGGGAGCACGTGGTTGGGGTGGACGTGATGCGGCCTGGGGGGCGGGGCGCGCCGGAAGTCCCGGCCGCGGTCGAAGCGCTCCCAGGTGGAGGGAGATCCCATGGGCCACTCGCGCCGCACGCGGCCCGACCACTCCATCTCGAGTACGAGGTCGAGCCCGGTGGCCACCACGTACACGCCGTCCGAAGGCGCGGGGCGGGCGTGGTGCACGTCGCTGAACCAGGGGTGCGTGAGCGAGCGCAGCACCCGGCCCGTGGCGGGGTCCAGCTCCAGCGCGGTGTCGGGAAGGCAGGTGAGGAGCGTCCCCCGCTCCGTAACGGTGGCCGAGCGCAGGAGGACGGGCTGGCTCCGCCCCACCATCCCCGCCTCCCGCCGCCCGCGGGCCGCCACCGGCCGCGCCTCGGCCCCCGGATGGCGGAGGCCCGCGAGGACGGCCCGCCGGAACTGGCGGCGGTGCGGCCGCAGCCCGGCCAGAGGAGCCTGTGTGCCGCCGGTGAGGAGGAGGCCGGGCGCACCGCTCACCGCAGGCGCTCCCTCGCCGTTCCGGCGGCCACCGACAGGCCGACCAGGAACCAGGTCGCCTTGTTGAACTCCCACGTGAGCGTGCTGGCGGCCACGGCCCACACGGCCCAGGCGGCGAGCAGGGGGCCCCGCAGTCGGCGCGGGGCACGGAGCGCCCCGGCCACGGCCGCGGCCAGCACGAGGAGGAGCAGGAGGAGGCCGACCACGCCCCCCTCCACCAGCACGCCGAGGAACACGTTGTGGGCGGGCCGGGCCAGGTTGCCGGTCCAGCGCTCGCGCACCGCCGCGAAGCTCCCGATGCCGACCCCGAACAGGGGTCGGCGCCCGAACACGTCCCAGGCGTCGCGCCACACCCTCCCCCGCACGGTGGGCGTGTATGAGGCCCCGGTGGGGTGGACCAGTCCGATCCGCCCCAGGGTGGAGCGGTCCAGGACGAGGAGGGCCACCCCCCACAGCGCCAGCACGAGGAGGGCGACGAACAGGAGCCGCGTCGGCCGCGACACCCCCTCCAGGAGCTGGTAGGCCGTGGCGACCGCCGCGAGGGCGAGCCCCACGGTGGCCGCCCGGGAGCCGGGCAGCAGGGTGGCCGTCCCCAGCACGAGGGCGAGCAACCCCACCACGAAAGCGCGCCCGTAGTCGGGGCGGCGCGCCGCGGGGCCTCTTCGCCGGACGCCGCCGGGGAGGGCGGGCAGCAGCGCCACCGCGATGGCCAGGGAGCAGGCCAGGTCGTTCTGGTCCAGCCCGAACGCCGTGAGCCGGACCATGGCCCACGGCGGGAGGGCCGGGCCGCGCACTCGCTCGACGGCGAGGGCGGCCGCCGCGACCAGCGCCCCGGCCACGTAGGCGGCGACCGCGGCCCGCGCCCGCTCCTCCCGCCCCGCCGCCAGCCACACGATGGTGAACGACAGCAGGGCGAGGAGGACCAGCGAGGTCACGCGCTGCGCCGTGGCCGCCGGCTCCAGGGACCAGGCGTACGTGAGGCCGGCGTAGGCCAGGAAGGCGATGGTGGCCAGGAGGGGGAGGCGCGGGAGGGGCCGGCGCTCCCCCAGGACGAGCGACAGGGCCACGCCGAGGGCGGCCAGGGCCCACACCCCCTTGGCCACCCCCGCCCCGGGCACGAGCCCGGCCGCGGCGTCGAACGGGATGGTGGCGATCCCGAGGAGGACGAGGGCCGCGGCGATGCGGCCCGGATCGAGGGTCGAGGAAGCGGCGCGGCGGGCCCGGACCGGACTCCGGGCCGGACCGGGCGAACCGCTGCTCGTCCGGGCATCAGGTCGCACCGCGCTCCCCGCGCTGGAGGCTGATCGTGGCCGGGGCGGCCACCCGCCCAACTTGGCGCCCGATGCGGACCTGTCAACTCCGCGGCCCGCCCTCTTGCCCCGGAGCCCCGCCCCGGCTCACCTTTTCGCGCGGACAACTGTAGTCGCAGGACGTGGTACGGTGTGGGGTCGGGCCGGGCTCGGGAGAGGGACCGCGACGTGCGTCTGCTGTTCGTCAGCCACAACTACCCGCCGGAGGTGAACGCGCCCGCGCGCCGCCTCCAGGAGCACGCGCGGCAGTGGGTCGCCGACGGCGGCCGCGTCCGCGTGCTCACCGCCCCTCCGCACTACCCCGAGGGCGCCGTCTACCGCGGATACGCCAACGCCCGCACGCGCGAGCTCGATGAAGGGATCGAGCTGGAGCGCGTGCCCATCGTGCCGCTGGCCAACGCGGGCGTCGTGCGGCGCTGCGTCAACTTCGCCTCCTTCCTGGCCTCGGCCACGTGGCACGGGACGCGGCTGGACGGCTCCCCGCCCGACGTGGTGGCGGCGACCACGCCCCAGCTCCTGAGCGGCCTGGCGGGCTACCTGGTGGCGAAGCGGCTCGGCGTCCCGTTCGTGCTCGAGGTGCGCGACCTGTGGCCGGAGTCGATCGTGGCGGCGGGCGTGGACGGCCGGAGCCGCCTGGTCGCGTCGCTCGAGCGACTGGCCCGCTTCCTCTACGCCCACGCCGACCACGTGGTCGTGCTGAGCGACGCCTTCCGGGAGCACCTGCTCGGGCTGGGGGTTCCCTCGTCGCGGGTGACCGTGATCAAGAACGGCGTCCTCCCGGAGACGTTCGCCGCGCCCGACCCGGCCCGCGTGCGCGAGGTGCGGGCGCGCCACGGCCTCGAGGGGCGGTTCGTGGTCTCCTACATCGGCACCACCGGGGACGCGCACGGCCTGGAGGTCGTCCTGGAGGCGGCGCGCCGCTGCCCGGACCCGGAGGTCGTCTTCCTGGTGATGGGCACCGGCAATCGCCGGGGAGATCTCGAGGAGGCCCATCGCCGGCTGGGCGCGGAGAACGTGGTGCTCGTCCCCAAGCGACCCCACGAGGACGTCCCCGCCTACTACGGGGCCTCGGACGCGGCCCTGGTCCACCTGCGCAGGCTGCCGGCGTTCAGGAAGGTGCTCCCCTCCAAGATGTTCGAGGCGTGGGCCGCCGGGCGCCCGATCCTCCTGGGGGTGGAGGGCGAGGCGCGGAGCACGCTGCTGCGGGCGGGGGGCGGGCTCGCCTTCGAGCCCGGATCGGCGGACGCCCTGCTCGAGGCGCTCGGCCGCCTGCGCGCCGATCCCTCCCTCGCGGAGCGCATGGGCCGCGCCGGACAGGCGTTCGTGCGGGAGGAGCACGACCGCCGCCGGCTGGCGGCGCGCTACTGGGCCACGCTGGAGACCGTGTCCCGCGCCGGGGCGCGGGCCCGGGCGCCGGGATCCTCCCTCCCGGCCGGCGTCGGCCCCGTCACCGCTCCGGCCGGGGACGCGGTGGGACCCTGACGCCGGTGGCCGCGGGCCGGAGCGCTAGCCTCCCGTGGCTGGCGGCCGCCTACGCCGTCACCCTCGGGGCGGGGCTGTTCGTCCAGTTCTACCTGGCCCGGGCGCTGGGGACGGATCTGTACGGCGTGTACGGCTTCGTGCTCGGGGTCGTGGCCCTGTTCGCCTTCGCGGTGCGCATGAACCTGGCCGTCCTCTTCTCCCGGGAGGTGGCCCGCGCGCCGGAGACCGCGGGGGCGCGCCTGGGCCTGGGCCTGGTGACCACCGCGGCGCTGGGCCTCGCGGCCACCCTGCCGATCGCGGGCTGGGTCGCCGTCCAGGACGGCCGGCCGGCGGTGGTGGGCGCGGCGGCGCTGGCCGGCCTCGCGCTCACCGTCTCGAGCCTGCACTTCGCGGCCCAGGGCGTGTTCCAGGGCCTGCAGCGGACGCGCGCCCTCCTCCCCTCGGCCGTGGCGGGGCGGCTGGTGCTGGTCGGGGCGACCGTGGGCGCGGTGGAGCTGGGGCTCGGCCTGCCGGGCGTGTTCGCGGCGCAGGCGCTGGGGTGGGCGGCGGCCCTCGCCCTCCTCCTGGCGCTGTTCCGCTCCCGGATCGGGCCCCTCCCCCTCCGCTTCCCGGCCCGGCGCATGGCGGGCCTGGTGCGCGAGGCGCGCTCCTTCGGCCTCAACAACCTGTTCGGGGCCATCTACCTGGCCGCGGACGTCCTCCTCCTCAAGGCGTTCCGGACGGACCACGAGGTGGGGATCTACCGCGCCGCCGCCGTCCTCATCCTGCAGCTCCCGCTGGTGGCCAGCGTCCTCAACCAGGCGCTCCTCCCCCGCCTGGCCCGGCGCGTGGGGGACCCGGAGGGCGCCGGGCGGGAGCTGTCCTTCGCGCTCCGCGTGTTGCTGGCGGCGAGCGTGCCGATGGCGGTGGGCGGGCTGTGCGTGGCCCGGCCCCTGGTCGTGCTCCTGGCCTCCCCCGCCTACCGGGCGGCGTGGGTGCCGCTGGCCATCATGCTCCCCATCCTCCCCCTCCGCTACGCCAACTCGGCCGTGTCCACGGCGCTGAGCGCCCTGGACCGCCAGCCCGACCGGACCCGCGGGACGCTGTACGCCGCCCTGTTCAACGTGGCCGCCAACCTGGTGGCCATCCCGCGCTGGGGCGTGGCCGGGGCGGCCGCGACCACCACCCTGACCGAGCTCCTCCTGGCCGCGTGGCTGGCCGGGAGGGCGCGCGGGGTGACGCGCGGCGTGCGGGTGACGGGCCCCCTGGCCCGGAGCGGGGCCGCGGCGGCCGGGATGGCCGTTCTCCTCCTGGCCACGCCGGGCTGGCCCGTGGCGCTGCGGGTGGCGGCCGGGGCCGCCGCCTACGCCGTGCTCGGCCGCCTGACGGGGGCGTGGAACCCGGCGGACCTCCGCCGCCTGGCGCGGCTGTAGGCGGGGAGGCCGCGTGGGACTGGACGCCAACGGGTGCCGCTTCCTCCTGTACGCGCGTCGGCTGGGGGCGGACTTCTCCGAGACCCTCACCCTGGGCCGCCAGGGCGTCCACCTGGCCCCGCCGGAGCTGGAGCGGGCCCTGGCCGAGTTCGGCGTCCCGGCGGGAGCGGGCGGCGCGGCGGCCCTCATCGAGCAGAGGGACGGCTACGCCGAGGGCCTCCTCCGCCACCTGGGCGCCCGCGAGGTGGCCTCGATGGACGCCTCGAGCTACGAGGGCGCCACCCTGGTCCACGACCTGAACCTCCCCGTGCCGCCCATGCTGCACGAGCGCTTCACGGCCGTGATCGACGGCGGCACGCTGGAGCACGTGTTCGACGTGGCGGCGGCGCTGCGGAGCTGCATGGCCATGCTGCGCCCGGGCGGCCACTTCCTGGCCGTGGCGCCCTCCAACAACCTCATGGGGCACGGCTTCTACCAGTTCAGCCCCGAGCTCTACTTCCGCGCCTTCTCGGAGGAGAACGGCTTCAGGCTGGTGCGGCTCATCGCCTTCGACGCGGCGACCGAGCGCTGGTACCGGGTGCGGGATCCCCTGGAGGCCGGCCGGCGGGTGGGGGTGGTGGGCCGGGCGCCCACGCAGCTCCTGGTGCTGGCCCGCAGGCTCCGGAGCGTGCCGCCCCTGCTCGAGGCACCGGTGCAGGCCGACTACCGGGCCGCGTGGGGGGAGCCGCCCCGCCGCCGCTCGGCCTTCCGGGCGCCCGCCGACTGGCTCCACCGCCGGCTGCCCCGGCCGCTTCGCCTCCTGGCCAAGCGCGCCCTGGACCGCCTGCGCCCGCTCTCCCCGCGCTACGATCCGGAGCTGTTCGAGCCGATCGACGACCCGGCCTCCGAGGAGTGGGCGCCGTGACGGACGGCGAGCCGCGCGCCCCCTGTTGCCGCGTGTGCGGCGCGCCCCGGGCCCCCGCGCCCATCGACCGGGCCGAGGGCGGCCACCCCCTGGGCCGCTGCCCGGCGTGCGGGACCGTGGTGGCGCTGGGCCGCCCCGGAGCCGGGGCGCTGGCCGCCCTGTACGACGAGCTGTTCGAGACGGGAGACTACGAGCGGCACCGCCGGACGTTCGAGGCGCTGGCCCGCGGCGAGCCGCACTGGAGCCGCTACCGCGCGCGCCTCCTCCGCCGGCTGGAGCGCCGCGCCCGCGGCCGGTCGATGGCCGAGATCGGGGGCGGGGTGGGCGGCTTCGGGATGCTGGCCACGCGGCGCGGGTGGAGCTACTCCGACTTCGACATCTCCGAGGTCGCCGCCGGCTTCGCGCGGCGCCTGGGACTGCGGGCCACGGTCTTCCCGGAGGGGGAGCCGCCGCCGCTCCCGGCCGGCTCGGCGGACGCGGTCGTGATGTGGGAGGTGGTCGAGCACGCGTGGGACGTGGCCGGGCTCCTGCGCGCCTGCCGCCGCGCCCTGCGACCCGGGGGCTGCCTGGCGCTCAGCACTCCCAACTGGGAGCACGGGCGCACGCTGGCGGCGCTCGGCCCCCTGGCCTCGCCGCCCCTCCACCTGGCCTTCTTCGACGCGCAGTCCCTGCGAGGCGCCCTGGAGGCGGCGGGCTTCACCCACGTGCGGGTGTTCGGGAAGCGGCTCGAGACGCCGCGTCCCACCCTGGGGAGCGTGGCCGCCTCGGTCCGCCTCCTCCTGGGCCTCCGGGCGCCCGAGACGCTGTGCGCGTTCGCGGGCGTGGGCGCATGACGCCCAAAGCGGTGCGCCCGAAGACCACCGCCACGCGGCCGCCCCCGAGCGCGCCGTGACCCGCGCCGTCCCCCGCACGGTCCTCCACGCGGCCTCCTTCGCCCCCGAGCACCCCGGGAACTTCGTGGCCGCGCTCGAGGCGCTGGACCGGGCGGGCGCGGCGCGGGGCTTCCGCCAGGCCTTCGCGTTCCCGGCCGCGGCCGCCGCCCGCCCGTGGCTCGCCGACCTGCGCGCGGCCGGCCGCGACGTCACCACCCTGCCGCCCGGGGCGGGCCCCCTGGCGGCGACCCGCGCCCTGGCCCGCCTGGCCCGCGACCGGGACGCCGTCCTCCTCCACGCCCACTTCGGGGCGTACGACCTCCCCGCCTGGCTGGCCGCCCGTCTCTTCCGAGGGGGCGGGCGCCCGCCGGAGGTCCTGTGGCACCTGCACAGCGACCTGGAGCGGGGCGGGGGCGCCGCCCGGCGGGCGCGGGAGGCGCTCCGCTGGCGGCTCCTCTCCCGCCGGGTCCACCTGGTGGCCGTCTCCCCGCACGTCCGCGAGCAGGCCGCGGCCCGCGGCGTCGATCCGGCCCGGGTCCGGGTCCTCCCCAACGGCGTCGACACCGGGCGCGCGCGGATCTCGGACGCCGAACCCTCCGCCGCGCGCGCCGCCGCCGGGATCGGGCCGGACCGCACCGTCCTCCTCGTATTCGGCTGGGACCCGGAGCGGAAGGGGGCCGACCTGGCCCTGGAGGCGATGGAGGCGCTGGCGCCCGGCGCGCCGGGGCTCGTCCTGGCGCTGGTGGGCGGCCCGGCGCTGGAAGCCTTCGTGGGCGCCCGCTACGGAGGCACGCCCCCGCCCTGGCTTCGCGTGCTTCCGCCCCACGCCCACCCGGCCGACTACTACCGGATGGCCGACCTCTTCCTGTCCGCCTCGCGCCGGGAAGGGATGCCCTACTCGGTGGCCGAGGCGATGGCCAACGGGCGGCCCGTCCTCGCCTCCCGGATTCCCGGCCACCGCCCCGCGCTCGAGGCCCCGGGGGCGGTGGGCTTCGGGCCGGGCGACGCCGGCGCGCTGGAAGGGGCGATCCGGGAGGCGCTGGGCTGGAGCCCGGAGGAGCGGGCCCGGCGCGGGGAGGCGAACCGGGCCTTCGCCGACGCGAGGCTGGGGATCGGGGCGTGGACGGAGGGGATGCTGGCGATCTACGAGGGAATCCTGGGGTGATGGCGCGGCTCGGCGCCGACGTCTCCGGGGGGACGCTCGGTGTCGGGAATCATGCCCCCGGGCTCCCATTGCAGACTCGCCGCCGGGAAGCCGCGCCCTGGCCACAGGCCCGCTACCGCCCCGCTACAGCGCCGCTTCGGCCGCACTACAGTCCCGCCTCGGTGGCCCGGAACCAGACGTCGTCGGGGATGTCCCACTCTCGCTTCCAGCGAGCGGAGGCGGTGAGGGGCCCGGGGTCGGCGCCATGGAGCCGGTTAGCACGCGCGAGGGCACGGCCCCAGGCGTCGGGCCGGGGCGAACCGTGGGAGCCCCCGGGCGCACGGGTGCACGGCGACGCTGCAGCGCTCCGCGTCTCGTCGAAGTGGTCGAAGCCGCGCGGGTCCCGGAACACGGCCCGGCCCGTCCCCCACCACTCGAGCCGCCAGCCGCCCTCGTGGACGAGCCGGTGGTGATAGCGGCACAGCAGGACGCAGTTGTCCAGGCTGGTCTCCCCGCCATCGGCCCAGTGCTCGACGTGGTGCGCGTCGGTGAAGCGCAGC
>Ga0102952_1000244_pt1 | contig 23784 bp, 18 predicted proteins | sample SalPon2A_C_D1_MG_FD_78506 | JGI IMG/M metagenome (GOLD analysis project Ga0102952, IMG submission 78506) | Soil microbial communities from South San Francisco under conditions of wetland restoration - Salt Pond MetaG R2A_C_D1_MG | ecosystem: Environmental > Terrestrial > Soil > Wetlands | place... | reverse complement strand
TCTTCGCCGGAGTCGATATTTTTATTCAGGTGCATCCCTTTGGCCACCCCTTTGTTTTTAAAGATACCCAGTTCCTGCACTACCATTTCCCCTTTTACCAGGAAAAACCGCAGGGATTTGTCGGCAGGGATATTCGCAGTGTTCCATTCCAGGGAAACGGGCTCGTTCAATTCCCATACCGTGCTGTGGTCTGGCTTTGAAATAGTTATGGAAGAGCGGTATTTCCGGCGTTGGGCCACGCGGGACTTATTCAGTTCTTCCATCACCTCCCGGAATCGCGTATAGGGCTCAAAAGCGGCTAACCCGATCTGTTCTTCTTCCAGCAGGTGATAAAAGGTATATATTTCCGTAAGGGCATTGTCCAGCGAGATCTTATCGGGATACCCTTTTTCAATGCTCCTCAGCTTGTCTTTTATTTTCCGGTTGTCCAGGTCACCGGGGCCTGCGGGGGCGGTAGCTTTGAGAAGCGCCCGGGCATCCTCAAGCTTGGCGTAGCCGTAGCGGTTGTCCAGGAAGGAAATAGCTTCTTCCAGGGAAAGTGCGCTGGATTTTTGGAAATTGCCGGCAATGTCGTAGGCGCGGGTATACTCCTCCAGGCTCCGCTGCAGGGTTGCCCGGGCAATGTTCCGGCTTGTGGTTTCGGGGGCAATCACGGCATTTCTAAGCAGCAGCAGTAAATCATCTTTTGAAATATAGCTGCCATTTTGCCCATCCTGGGCCTCAAAATCCAGGGTAAGCCCCGGTGATTCCAGGAGTTCATAGATCCAATCCTGATTGTTAAATTGCTGATTAAGGCTAAAATCTTTAACAATTTGATTATTAGCACCTTGCCCCCAATGCTCCGGGTAACCCAATATGATCTGTTTGCTCAGGAGAATAGGGTCTTCCGTAGGAGGTATCTGCCGGGTAGCTGCGAGCATTTCGGTGCAAATGAAGAAGCCCGTAAGAAGGATAATCAGAAAGAGCTGTCTTGCCCTCATTTAAAACCTCGTTTTATCAGGGCCTCAACAAAATTCAAACCTTTGAATTTCAATGGAAGATGGCCCTAACACCTAACGTAAAAACCGGCTGTAACGTACATTATATCCGATGAAATTCGAATTAATCATCAATACCGTAGGAAATAACTTTCAAATATCGAATTATGGGGCATATTTCAGAACGGACCCCCTTTTTTTTAAGCCCAGGTAATTGCGGATCCTGGCAATAAGTTGCTTTGTACTGTTGGTAATGGAATCGTCATCATAAACCAGGTCATTGAGCATGTTCTGTGTTATCCTCAGGTAATTTTCCAGCTCCACCACCAGGCGGTTTTTGTTTACCATGCCTTTTTGTATTTCGTCAAAGGATTCCTGATTCAGGGTACTGATCCCGTTTTCGACCAGGGCCTGCCTAAAGGAATGCTAAATGACCATTACGATCTCTTCCTGAAATGAGATGGTGGTAAGCAGCAGTTTGTATTGTTTTTGTAAGGCCAGTTTCAGGGAATCGTCCTGTATGATAGCTATTTTGCCGGTATCCAGCATTTCCTGGTAGGCATTTTGCGTTTGGGAAAACCGGGCTATCATTAAGATCAATAATAATTTTCGGCCAAACGGTTCCTGCAGGCGATCCGCATATGCGGCTTTCTGAGCCAATGCCCGCTGAAAACCGTTCATTTCCTGCAGCACTTCAAGATGGTCCGATCCCAGAGTTTCCAATACCTCTTCGCCCAGTACCAGTTTCGATTCATAGTTGTCCTTCACCAATTCCAGCGTCTGCAGGTCCGGCTCCAGGTCGCCGATAATCCTTTTGAGGTACCCCGTTTCTTCTTTTTGCAAAATCCTGTCCTGGTTCCAGGTATTTATTTGCAACGCGATGAGAATCCCGATGACTACGAGTACAATCTCTCCCAGGGCGTAAAGCAGGTAGCGCGAGAAACGGTTCTCATAAAGGAATTGGCCACGAAGTCGCCTGAAGAAGGGGATCACGAAGATTGTTGGTTGGTTGTGCCTGAAGGTACGGATTATGGTCGAGATTTTAGCTGGGATGCTTCCTATATTAACCCCTTCAGATGCTCCGAAAGGCGGAGGGTGAGGGCCACCAGGGTCAGGGTCGGGTTGGGGGCGCCCGAGGTGGGGTAGCAGGCCGATCCGGCCACATACAGGTTCTGTATCCCGTGAACGCGGCAATTGGCATCCACCACGCCCCTTTTGGGGTCTTCGCACATCCTTGTGGTGCCCATATGATGCCAGCCCGCATTGGTACTGTCGGGGAAGGTATCATCTTTCTTATCCCTCAGCCATTCATACAGGCGGACCCTACCCAGGCCGGCAATGCCAGCCTGCCGGCCCAGCACCTCGTAAAGCGAGCGGATGCTGTGTTTGTCCAGCGCGGTTAGGGCCCAGTTTAACTTTACCCGCGGAATGCCATAGGCATCCTTTTCCTTATCCAGGGTGATGCGGGACTCTGGGTTCGGGCATTGCTCCATCCGGGTATTGAGCTGGTAAGACCATAAAACCGGGCTTATTCCTTCTTCCCTGGCCTTCTTCATGGTTTCCACCATGTGTTCGCTCATATTGTCCCAGGCTTTCCTGGGATCTTCTTTCTGATAGGTCAGCATTTTAGGGTCTCGGTATCTCCCGATTCGCAGGGGCAGAAAGGAAACGGTACCGTTCAGGACCCCGAGTTCTTCCTGTATCCCTGCCTGCAACCCCAATTCGGCACTGGCGCGGGTTTTTTTCCACTCATAGGTGTAGAGGCCCATGGGCCGCGGCTTAAAAAACCAGAATTCTGCCGATGCCACTTCCAGGTGTTCCTGGAAATAGCGACCCACCAGGTCGTTGGCATTCCCCAGCCCGGCCGGGGCCTGTTTGTTAGAAGCCAGCAAGAGGCGTGCGTTTTGGATGGCACCACAAGCCAGTACAAACCGCCTGGCGCGCACCCTATGGGTGGTTCCGTCCAGCATCCGTAACCTTGCTTCCTCAATAGCAGTCAGCCCGTCGTTGGCGATGAGTTCTGCCACGTTCGCGTAGGTATAGAGGTGGATGTTGGGCGCCTTTACAAGCACGTCCTTATAAAGCGGCCCGAAGCGAGCCAGCGAGTATTGCCACATCTTGTTCCGGATCACTGCGGAGTCTAAGGGCAGGGGCGTGGAATTGGGTAATTCCTGTTCCCAATAGTCAAAATCGTATGGGTCGTCCCCCAGTTGCAATGGGCCATGGGCTTTTTTGTAATAGGGTTGCAAGGTTTCCCGGGCGATGGGCCACCCGCTCTGCGGGACCCAGTCGCGTTTGGCAAAATCAATGGGGTCATAGGGGGAGCACATCCCCGCCCAATGGCCGGTGGTACCCCCGAAATAGTGGAGCCGGGCTGCCTTTAAAGGGTAGTATTTCTGCCCTGTATTCCTGCCGTCGTACGAATCCTGTACTGCATCGTCGTATTCGAACCCACCGCCTTCCAGGAGGATCACTTTTTCGCCCCTGCCCAACCAGTCCAGGGCCATGCTGATCCCTGCCGCCCCGGCGCCAATGATGCATAAATCTCCTGTGATCAGTGAATTGGCAGGGAGTTTTCTCGTATCCGTAAACATGTAAGGTCAGGAATAAAATAGCGAATACAGGGCACATTGGCGGGTTTCGGTGAGCGCCAGCATCCACCCGTCTATTTCAACCAGCTTCCCCTCCCTATAGTCGCGCGTAATCCGGTTGAGGATTTGTCGGTCGAGGGAGGCTTCCCCTCCATCCAGGCTGTCCCTTAGCAGGCGTATCAGCAGGGCTGCATCATTTTCGGAAGGGGTCATTTTACGATAGCGGCTCCCGATATCCACCATGGTGGCCGGACTGCAAACAGGGAGCAGGGAATGGGGAACAGCCAGCCTGGGGTCTATGGGGGTGACGTCACAGGAACCGGTTGCCAGGGGGAGCAGCATGGCTCCTCCCAACAGGCCGATTCTTTTGATAAAGGTATTTCTTTTCATAGGATGCCATTCCTCCTCCCGCAGGTACCGGAGGTGCGTGAGGTTCTTGATGGTATAAAGATAGGATGTATTGCGGAATTTGAGCAATTCCTGAAGGATCATGAACTATTGCCGGAATACCTGGTGAAGCCCGATCGCCTCCCGGCAGGGGGGAGGTATCTCAGAGCCCCATCCATTTCCTGGCCGGGTTGAGCCATTCAGGGATCGGGCGATACAAAAAGCCATGACTGAGCCCGGTATGCAATTCCAGTTGTTCAAAATGTTTAGCCTCGGGCGACCGGTCCATCCAAAACTGGTAATCCTTATCGGCCACGGTATCCGACGCCTCGTATATGCCCAGGATGTTTCCATGGAGGGACCAGTTGAAAGTTTTCTCCGCATAGCTGCTGCTGGCACCCAGGAGTACGTAATTTATGGGGTTCGTATTGATACTGGAAATATTCATAGCCATCATCCCGCCCTTGGATGCTCCTATAACCGTTATATTTTCAGGGGGAATGCCCTGGTCTATCAACTCGTCTACCTGGGATGAAACCTTGCGGCAGAATTCGTCGAAATCAGTATCCTCCGTACGCACTTCACTATGAACTTCAGCCCCCGTTGCACGCAGCGAATCGACAATCTGGGTGTATTCGTACGCCCCGAACTGCTCGCTAACAGCATGGATCCCCTTCGATTCTATGATCATCCCGTGCAAATAAAATACATGCTTCATCTCCGTTTTTTTTTGCGCACAGGCCAGCAGGGACATCAGGCAAACCCCGTAAATAATCCTGTAGATCATGGCGGATTCTTTTCCGGAAGATACGCATAATTTGCAGATGCCCGGATGGCCGCACCACTATGTAACTTTATAAAAAATATGGTTGGGTCGCTCATATCTGTGGATTATTTAAATTAAAATGTATCTTGGGGGGCCATCCCAAATCTTCCCGGCAGCATGCCGCCCCTTTTGCCGGGGTTTTATCAACATGAGTTACATGAGAAAATCGCTTGCAATCCTCCTCTTCCTTATAGGTTCGGGCCTCGTGCTCCAATGTGGTACGACGGAAGGGAAACAGGACGACATGGCGGAAGGAGACGCCCTGAGCACCAATAAAGACGAGTTCGGGAAGTACATCCGGCGGGGGCTCATCAAAACATTCGATTCCCTTACCCCGGGCTATGTGATGTTCTCCGCTACCAACTCCGCTTCCGTATACCTCATCAACCGCAAGGGAGAGGTGGTGCATGAATGGAAGGGGAATTACGAGACCCACTCCCCCTATTTGAATGATGACGGTTCCATCACCCTGATGGCTTCCGACCCTGATTACCCTGTGTTCTGGGGCGGCGGACAAATGGGCCGGATCCAGAAGATAAGCTGGGACAGCAAAATGCTGTGGGATTTTGAATATGCCAGTGAACACGAGCATGTCCACCACGATATCGCCATAAAACCCAATGGGAACATCCTTTCCATCGCCTGGGAAACCCGGACAGCCCGGGAAGCGCGGAAGGCTGGGCGGAAACCGGTATTAACGCCGGCAGACGGGTTGTGGCCCACCCGGATTATTGAGATCGCCCCTGAAGATGCCACCCACGGAAAGATTGTCTGGGAATGGCGGATCTGGGACCATCTGATACAGGATTATGACCCAGAGGCAGATAATTACGGCGTGGTTGCCGACCATCCGGAATTATTGAATATTAACCTGGGCGATTCCCTGCCACCACCGATCACACAAGACAGCCTGGATGCGCGCAAGCTGGCGGGCAGGGGACACCGGAACCAGACCATCGGAAACCGGGGTTCGGACATTATCCACATGAATGCCATCAACTATAATGCGGATCTGGAACAAATAGCCATCAGTTCGTACCACCTGGGGGAAGTGTATATCCTGGATCAGAGCACGACCACCGGGGAAGCTGCCGGGCACAGCGGAGGCCGCTGGGGCAGGGGAGGTGATTTCCTTTATCGATGGGGAAATCCCGGGAACTATGGCAGGGGCGATTCAACGGACCGGGTACTTTACCATCAGCACGACATCCGGTGGATCGAAAAAGGGAAGCCCGGGGAGGGTCACCTCACCCTGTACAACAATGACATCCCCCTCATCCCGGACAGCCTGTATTATTCGGCCGTGTACGAGATAGATCCCCCGGTATCCGAGCCAGGCCGATATGAGGTGCTTGCAGACGGGCGGTATGGCCCTGAAAGCCCGGTATGGAAGTATCTGGCGCCGGATACCCTTTCGTTTTACGGAAGTTTTATTTCCGGGGCACACCGGATGGAGAACGGGAATACCTTTATTAACGAAGGCCCTAAAGGCCGGTTCTTTGAAGTGACCCCGGAAGGCGAGACGGTATGGGAATACCGGAATCCTTACCGGGGCACCATATACCAGACTAACGGGGACCCTGTAAATCCCAACAACATGACTTATAGCACATTCCGGGCTACGTTCATCCCTGTCGACCATCCGGGGTTAAAAGGGAGGGAACTTAAACCTCTGGACCCGCAACCCCGGGTTTTTAATTTGCCACCCAGGGAAAAGGAATCCCGATAGAGATTGAAAAAACGAATAATTATTAAAACAGACACGGTCACTGATATCAACCCCTTCAACCTTTGATGATGAAAAAAATCACTGCCTACGCATTAACCCTGACAGCTGTAATCCTTCTCCTAAATTGCGGCAGCCGGGAAGGCGAAGATAAGCCCCTGACAGCCAGGGAACAGGCCCTTGCCACCAATAAAGATATGTTCGGCCTCCGGATCCCTAAAAGAGGGCTTACAAAAACCAGCCTGGAGCTCAGCCCGGGCTATGTTATGTTCCGGCCCACGAATTCTGCTTCTGTGTACCTCATTAATCGCGAGGGATTGGTGGTGCACGAATGGAAAGGGATCTATGAAATGCATCCTACATACCTGAATGACGACGGTTCCATTACAGTTCAGGCCGTAGACCCGGATTTCCCGGTCTTCGCCGGCGGGGGGGAAGCAGGCCGAATCCAACGGATCAGCTGGGATAGCAAGATGCTCTGGAATTATGAATACGCTGACGAAGACCACCTGGCACACCATGATATCGCGATAAAGCCCAATGGGAATATCCTGTCTATTGCCTGGGAAGCCCGGACGCCGGAAGAAGCCCTGCAGGCGGGGAGGAAGCCGGAATTAACCCCCCAAATCTCCGGGATTTGGCCTTCCACGGTGGTGGAGATAGAACCGGAGGGGAAAACCGGGGGTAAAATCGTATGGAAGTGGCAAATCTGGGACCACCTGATCCAGGATTTCGATCCGGCCATGGACAACTACGGGGATGTGGCCGCCCACCCGGAATTGCTGGATATCAACGTGGGCGATTCTGTACCGGAACCCCTGTCACAGGATAGTGTGGACCTATGGGTGGCGACCAAAAAAACCTGGAGGAACCGCACGGTAGATAATCGGGGGTCCGATATATACCACTTTAATGCCATTGACTACAATCCCGACCTGGAACAAATCGTAGTGAGTTCCCCTCACCTGAGCGAAATCTTCATTTTAGACCAGAGTACGACTACAGAAGAAGCGGCAAAACATGAAGGGGGCCGCTGGGGCAAGGGGGGCGATTTCCTCTACCGATGGGGCAACCCTCAAAATTACCGGCAGGGAGATTCGACGGACCGTAAATTGTATGGCCAGCACGATGTGAGATGGATCGATAAAGGGAAGCCCGGGGCAGGGCATCTAACCGTGTTCAACAACGACATCCCCTATATCCCGGATAGCCTGTCCTATTCCGCTGTTTACGAGCTGGATCCGCCGGTGAACGCACAGGGGGTGTACCAGAAAATGCCCAACGGCGAATACGGCCCCGAGGGCCCGGTATGGAAATACCTTGCCCCGGATACGCTGTCCTTATATGGGGGTTTTATTTCAGGGGCGCACCGCATGAAAAACGGGCATACATTTATAAATGAAGGCCCTAAAGGTCGGTTTTTTGAGGTAACGCCGGAGGGAGAGACCGTTTGGGAATACTACTGCCCGTACCGGGGGAACATCCATCACAGTGACGGGGATCCTGTAAACCCTATCCCCATGGCCTTCTGGCAGTTCCGGGCTACCTTTATCCCGGCCGACCATCCGGGCCTGAGGGGGAGGGAGCTGAAACCACTGGATCCGCAACCCGAGGTTTTTAAATTACCGCCTGCGGAAGAAAAAAATATGTAGCCCGGGTCCTTTGCCCTTATTCACGGGGTAGCTGTATCCTCTTTTTTCGAACGAAATCCGCCCAATCCTGCAGGAGTTCCTCATATTTGGCCGGGTATTCCTGCCGTAAATCCCGCGATTCCCCGGGATCCGTTGAGAGTTGGTATAGCTCGAAGTTCCCTTCGTCAAAAGGGATGGTAAATGAATTGATCTTCCAGTCGCCCTTTTGGTACATGGTGTAGCCGGAATGTTCCAGCCCAAAGCCATAACCGGGGGAATGGATTTCCGGGCTGTGCCCGGACAGGAAACCCAGCATGGACGTGCCTTCAAGGGGAAAAAGGGCATGGCCTTTCCATTGGTCCGGATAGGTGATACCGACAAGTTCATAGAAGGTAGGCGCAATGTCCATCACGGTGGCCAGGCCCCGGTAGGTACTATTTTTTGCGGCTACCATGGGGCCTGCCAGGATCATGGGGGCGATGATGCCCCCGCCGGAGGTGTATTCCTTGTAATACCGGAAAGGGGACGTACCGGCTTCCGCCCATTGAGGCCCGTATGAGACCAGGGAATTTTCGGTCCCCATATTTTCCAGGGTGTTATCGTAGACCGGGTTGATATAGGGTTTGATGCTCTCCTCATTGAAATAATCCTCCCCGGCCGCCCCGTTGTCCGACATGAACAGGATCAGCGTATTTTCATATACACCAGTTTCCTTAAGATGGCTGATGAGGCGTCCGATGTTTTCATCCAGGTTATCAAGCATCCCTGCATACAATTCCATTTTTCTGGATTCCCGGATTTTTTCCGAAGCGCTCAGGGAATCCCAGGGTTTCACCAGGGGATGCAGCGGGGGCAGGATGGCATCCTCCCGTACAAGGCCCTGGGCTTTTGCACTTTGCAGCCTCCTGGCCCGTAAAGCCTCGTAGCCGTCGTCATAGCGGCCCTCATATTTTTTCCGGAATGAGGGATCTACCTGCAAGGGCCAGTGAGGGGAAGTAAAGGCGGCATAGGCAAAGAAGGGACGGTGGTCTTGCTTTCCGCTGTCGATATAGGAGATCAGCTTATCTGTATACAAATCAGTAGAATAGCGGCCTTCGGGCCAGGATACAGCCTCCCCGTCTTCAGTATAGTGTGATTGGCCGGTCCCCTTGAAAATCCCTTTTCCGCTGTAGTGATTGCCTACCCCTTCGAGTAATACAAAAGAACGTTCAAAGCCCTTGGCATGCGGATTGGCGGCCGGGGCTGACCCCAGGTGCCATTTCCCTGCCATGTAGGTATGGTAACCAGCCGCTTGCAACAGTTCCGGGAGGGTGGCCACCCGGGTACTCAATTCGCCTTCGTATCCGAAGACATGGGCTTGTAGGTTCTGCCTGCCCATTCCTGCAATATGGTTATCGGTACCGGTGAGGAGCATGGCCCTGGTTGGGGCACACATGGGTGCGGTATGGAACCGGCTGAACCGGATGCCGTGTGCGGCCAGGGAATCGATGTTGGGGGTTTCGATGTCGCCCCCGTAACAGCCCAGATCCGTATACCCGAGGTCATCGGCGACCAGGAGAAGGATGTTGGGCCCGGAAGGGTTGAGAGGTGTCTGTTTCTGGGAACTCCCGGAGCAGGCCAGCATCAGGCAAATGAAGGCTGGCAATGCCCATTTGGGAAATCCATTTCGGCACTCCACCGGTATTTGCCCTGCCTTCATGATACCTTCTTCATCTGCCGGCGGATCGCTTCTGACCGGAGTCCGGTTCACAGTGGTTTTTCAGGATGGATTCCATTTCTTCCTTCCCGGCGACAATATCCTTAACCTTCTGCCAAAGGGAGGTGCCGATAAAGGGTTGCAGGGGCTGTGGCAGGGAGGTGATCCTCCTGAATACCCCCTGGAGCTGCCGATCCCACTGTTCATGGTAATTCAGCAGGTCGTCCGGGTATACCACCTTGCGTTCGGTTCCCTCATCAACGCCCCTGAATGGGGTTTCCACATTCAGGTATCCATAGTCATCCGTAAGTTGTTCTCCCGGAAGGATGTCCCGGACGGCAATCTCAAAATCGTATGCCGTGGTGAGGCAGTTCGATCGGAAACTGTGGTTTACAAAGCGCCCATGGTCCCAGCACAGGACGTAGTTGCCTTTGTTGTTGCGGTAGGTATAGGTATCGAGGATTTCGCGGTATAGCGGGTCCAGGTCCCGGTATTGAGAGCGGCTGAATTCACGGTCCAGGGGATCCAGGACCCAGGTAATGGTGCCTGCAGGTATCTTTTGGGTGGCCACGACCCCGTGGCCGATTTCATCTGATATGAATTGTAATTCCGTATGTGGGTGGATCATAAAGTGTTACGAACTTGTCTTGTGAAGATACAATCTTCTTTAATAGGTATGGATACCACACCCTAATTATTTCGGTTACTTTTTACGCCGTACTTCGTAGAGGTCGGCACGCCTGTCCCTGAGGTTGCGGACGCTGCCGTACTGGTGGAGTTCCCGGAGCAGATCGATGTCCACATCGGCTATCAGGGTCATCTCCGTATTCGGGGTGGCTTCTGCCTTCACGCCGTTGGTGGGGAACGCAAAGTCGCAGGGGGTAAATACCATCGACTGGGCAAACTGAATGTCCATATTATGCACGTTGGGCAGGTTGCCCACGCTACCGGCAATAGCCACATAGCATTCATTTTCAATCGCCCGGGCCTGGGCGCAGTGCCGCACCCTGGAATAGCCGTTCTGCGTATCGGTCAGGAAAGGGATAAACAGGATGTCCATCCCGTCTTCGGCCAGCAGGCGGCAGAGCTCCGGAAATTCGGCGTCGTAGCAGATAAGGATCCCTATCTTCCCGCAGTCTGTGTCAAAAACCCGTATCCTGTCTCCCCCCTGCATGCCCCAAACCCTGGCTTCATCAGGCGTCACGTGCAGTTTTACAAAATCATCGACATTGCCGTCCCTCCTGCAAAGGTACCCCACGTTGTAAAGCCGTTTTTCGCGGATCTCCGGCATGCTGCCCGTAATAATGTTGATATTGTAGGCGATGGAGAGTTCCGAAAATTTCTGGACGATGGTCTCGGTGTATTTTGCGAGTTCCCGGATGGCCTGGGGTTCCGAAAGATGATTGTTCTCGGCCATCAGGGGCGCATTAAAGAACTCGGGGAAAAGGGCAAAATCAGAGTGGTACCCTGCCAGGGCATCTACAAAGTATTCGGCCTGTTGTAACAGCTCATCTAAATTTTTATAGGGGCGCATCTGCCATTGGATCAACCCGATACGAACCACCCTTTTTTTGTTGGCGGCCTTCTTGCCGGGCTTCTCGTAATACATATTGTGCCATTCGAGCAGTACGGCAAAGTCATTGGAATCGGTATCGCCCTGCAGATAGTTCTTCAGGATGCGGGAAGGATGGAAATCGTTGGAAATCTGGAAATTAAGTACAGGGTCCTGTATTTCTTTTCGCCTTACTTTTTCGATGTATTCCTTCGGGTCCATCCGGGCTGCGTATTTATGGTAATTTGGCAGGCGGCCGCCAAAGGCAATTCCCCTCAGGTTCTTTTTTTCACAGAGTTCCTTACGGTAGTCATACAGCCTCCTGCCCAACCTCAGGCCCCGGAATTCGGGTTTTATGAACACGTCTATGCCGTATAAGACATCCCCGTCGTCTGTATGGGTTGAGAAGGTATAATCTGCCGTGATCTCCTGATAGGTATGCTGGTCTGACAGGGATTCGTAATCCAGGATGATAGAGAGGGCACAGCCGGCTATCTTATCGTTGATCTTGATAACCACCTGTCCTTCCGGGAATTTTTGGATAAGGGATTGGATATGTTCTTCCTCCCAGTATTCATCCGGCATGGTTTCGTAGGCCAGGATCATGGCCTGTTTCAACTCCTGATAATCCCTGAGGTTCAGGTACGCGAGTTCAATATTCTCTATTTCTTCCAGTTTCATAGCTTGGGAATATGGCCGCGGTACCCCTTTGGAAGTGACCTGTTAACAAAGGGTGGTGGCAAGTCCTAGTATACTGATCTTTTCGATGATATGCAAGTAGCCCCTTTCTTTTTGATAAAGGGTTTTGTCCCTTATTATCACCCGCTACCCGGCATGTTGCCCTGCTGCCTCACCCGGGGCACGAATTCTTCCAGCACCGCTTTTCGCAGCAAAGACAGGGGCAGGATGCCCTGGGCCAGGATAAAATCGTGGAAGTCTTTTTTGTTGAAGTCCTTGCCGAGCAGTAACTCTGTTTCCCCGCGGAGTTCCATAAACCGCAGGTACCCGTTAAAGTACGAGGTGGCCTGTCCCGGGGCGCGGTACCGGTACCGTTCCAGTTCGCCCCTGGTAAGCCCCTCCGAAGCCACATTTTGTTCGCGCAACCAGTACCTGGCCTCTTCTGTTTGAATGGTGCCCAGGTTCAGACCTGGATCCAGGAATGCCCGGCTTGCCCTGAATGCCCGGCTCCACAGGCCCATCAACTGGCCTTCCAGCGGGAGGTAGGGGTATACCTGTTCTTCCATGTACAGGGCCCAGCCTTCCGAATTGACGCTGTTCCTGGCAAAGATCGCCCGGGCCTGGGATACGCCTTTCTCAATGATCGAGGAATATTGCAATTCATGCCCCGGGCGGCCCTCGTGGGCAGCCAGCATCCAGGATGCCGCCTCATGGGTGAAGTCATCAATTTTCAGGGAGGTACCTTCGGCCCCTCCGGCCAGAGTCAGCGGGAGTACGAATTCGCCCTGCTCGCCCGTATTTCCAATAAGCCTGGGCGGCCTGAAAAACGGGGCAGGGGCAGCGGCACTTTCAGCCGGGGTGGCGAGGCGGATCTTCATTTCCCTATTGGGCAACGTAACGATCCCTTCCCGTTCAATGATTTCTTCCAATGCGGCCAGGTGGGCGCGATAGAGGGGCAGGATGTCCGCACTGTCCAATTGTTGTTCCTTCAACCTGCGGATCACCTGGCGGTAACCGGTTTCTTCCCATCCCCGGGCATGGGCGATTTCCCGGGAGAGCACCTGCATTTCTGCCTGTAACTCCTTGAATGCCACCTTGGCCCTGCGCTGCAGTTCGTCTACCGGCATATCCCCGCCATACTGCCTGAGCTGAAAGGCATAGACTTCGGGAGGGAGTTTAAAATCGTCCCTGGCCCGGGGCAGTACTTCATCCCGGATGTACGCGTTATAAACCCCGACCTGTTCCTGCAGTCGCTGGAAATCCTTTTTATATCCTTTCAAGCCGTACGTTTGGAAAAGCTGGTTTATTTCGCCCAGATATTTTTCGCTGGAATTGAGGTCCCGTTCAACGGCTTCCTTAAAAGGCGCCATTGCGGTGCCACCGGCCCATTCTTTTTTCATTTCCTGCATGGCCAGTTCGGCAAGGGGGGTATAGCCAGATGCCGTACCGGCGTATTTTTTCAGGCGTACCAGGGCGGATTTCCTTCGGTCGGCCGGAATCCGGTCTTCCAGTAAAGCCCGGATCCCCTGGTAAAGCAGGGAGGAAACATCGTAGTAGGGGAGGAAGTACTTCTGGTCCAGGCGGAGCGATTCCAGTCGGGCGTCAATTTCCATCAACAGGATCTGCAAGTCTTGTTTTACCGGGCCTGCAGCAGTAGTATCCATTCGCGATTCAAGCTCTTTCCGGGCCGTCTGCAGGTCTGCCCTGTACCGATCCCGGTGCCCCCCGGACAGGTCCCTCACGGCTTCGTCATAGCCTTCCACCCCCAGCCGGCCGGCGTCCTCAGGAAAGTGCGTGGCCAGCACCCCGAGGAGGACCTGGCTGTTCCGGTTGCTTTCTTCCACCCAGGCCGGAATGCCCTGTGCCAATCCCCGACCTGCAGCCAAAAGGAAGCACAGCACGGCAGCCGTTAAAATAAAATGGTTTCTTAATTCGGGTCGGGAAGGGAGATGGTTCATGTGCAAAAAAGTAAAGTACCCGCAAGATAGTATTTTCAATTTTCCCGTGGTATTCTGCCGCATTCAAAATACCCGCCCCATCGGAGCTAATTGATGGGATGCGATCCCGGTGAATAGTATCTTCCTGGCCGTCAGACAAGCAGGTAAGGAGGACGGTATTGAAAGAGGATGATCCTTTACAGGTCTGAGGGTGAAATCCTTTGTTTGGACGATTGTTCGTAGCCATAGGCGATTTCCAGCAGCACAGGTTCGGACCAGGCCCTGCCGAAAAAGGACAGGCCCACGGGCATTCCGTCAATTTGTCCCATTGGAACTGTAATATTGGGATATCCGGCTATAGCGGCCGGGGAACTGCTGGAAATATGAAAACTGTCGCCATTGGTAGGGTCCGTTTTCCAGGCGGGCCCGCCGGTCGGGGCGATGATGGCATCCAGCTTATGGGCATCCATCACAGCGTCTATCCCCCGGCTACGGCTCCCCTGGGTAGCTTTCACCAGGGCCTTGATATATTCCTGTGAATTAAGGTCCCCTTTGGTCTGAGCCAGTTTGAGCAGTTCAAAACGGTTGTACCGGGTTTCCAGCGAATCGTCCATGGTTTTGGCAATCAATTCTTCCAGGCTGTGTACCGGGGCTTCCGGTCCCAGGTCTGCCAGGTAGTTGTTCAACCCGGCCTTGAACTCGTAAAGCAGCACCTGAAAAGAGGCATCCCCGGTGCCCTCTGGTAAAAGGCTGTCCAATTCGACGACTTCGGCCCCCTTTTCCCGCAAAAGCGATACTGCCGCCTGCATCACAGAGTCCATCCTGGTATAAGACTCCAGGGGCGAGCTGTAAACACCCAGGCGTTTGCCACGGATACCATCGCCATTTAAAAAGGGGGTGTAATCTGTATATGCTTTCCGGGATGGGTTGAGTGTTGTAATATCAAGGGAATCCACGGCCGTTAACGTGCCCAGGCAGATGGCGGCATCCCGCAGGTTTCGCGCCATGGGGCCGCCGGTGTCCTGGGTGAAGGAAATAGGGATGATCCCCCGGCGGCTGATAAGCCCTACGGTGGGTTTGATCCCTGCGATACCATTGTTGTTGGCCGGGCAGACGATAGATCCGTTGGTTTCCGTCCCGATGGCGAGCACGCAGAGGTTAGCGGCCACGGCCACGGCCGACCCCGAACTGGAACCGCAGGGGTTCCGGGTACGATCGTAAGGATTTTTGGTCTGCCCGCCCAGGCCGCTCCATCCGCTGGAAGAATGATAGGAGTGGAAATTGGCCCATTCACTCATATTCGCCTTACCCAGGATTACGGCCCCCGCACGGCGCAGCTGGACCGCCAGCGGGCTGTCATCCTTTGGGAAAGACTTTGCCATGATGCGGGAGCCTGCCGTGCAGGGCATTTGGTCTCCTGTATTAATGTTGTCCTTGAGCAATACCGGGATGCCATGCAGGGGCCCGCGGATCCTGCCTTCTTTCAGCTCCTCGTCCAGGGAATCCGCGATCGAAATAGCTTCTGGATTTACGGTGATCACGGCGTTCAGCCCTGGGCCGTGGAAGCTCAGGGAATCAATCCGGTCCAGGTAGAATCGGGTGAGTTGCCTTATGGTATACCGGCCTTCATGCAGCTCCTGCCGGATATCCGCAATAGTCACCTCATTCGGGATCTGGCCGGCCAGGCTCTCCCGATGTTCCCCGGAAACGGGCGTACAGGTCGAAAGCAAAAGGAACAGGGCCGCAACGAAAGCCATGCGCAAGCTCCGATTCAAGATGCTTTTAGGGACCAGTTCCTCAGATACGATCATGAAATGTGGTTAGGGTTAATCCAGGGGCATCTTTTGCCGGTCCTTTTCCTTAAGGTATGTATCCAGGAACTCCAGGATTTTGCCATAGCCTTCTATTTCGTTTTCCTTTTTTCGGAAACCATGGCCTTCATCATCAAAAACCACATAGTCCACGGGAACCCCGTTTGCCTTGACGCCTGCGACTATTTCGTCCGATTCCACCTTCAATACGCGGACATCATTGGCACCCTGGAGTACCATAAGGGGTTTTATCACATTTTCGGTATGGAACAGGGGGGATATTTTATAGAGGCGTACGGAATCCTGGGAGTTGGGATCCCCCAGTTCATCGTATAGGGCAGACTTAAAGCTTTCCCAATAGGGCGGGATGGAACGGAGGGTACGGATCCAATTGGTAACCCCGAAAATATTGACGCCTGCGTCAAAAGCCGTGGGCTCGAACGCCAGGGCGGCCATCACCATATACCCGCCGTAGGAACCGCCAATGATGCCTACGCGGTCCATGTCGACCACCCCGGTGGCTTTCAGAAAGTCCTTCCCGGCCACACAATCTTTGAGGTCCTTGTCCCCGTGGTTTTTGTCGTCGAGGTGGTTGAATTTCTTTCCATATCCGCCACTGCCGCGGTTGTTTACCGCGAGGATGGCATAGCCGTGGTTAACCAGGTACTGGATCAGGGCGAAGTAGCTCAGCCGGGACTGCCCGCCCGGACCCCCGTGTACCCAAACCAAACCGGGTACTTTGTTATCCGGACCGGCTTGTTTGGGCTGATAGTAAATAGCCGGGATCTCCAGCCCGTCAAAGGATTTATACTGTACCACCTTTCCTTCCACCAGGTCTTCCGCATTGATTTCCGGGTTCAGGGTATCCGTAAGCTTGGTGAGTGCCCCGGTCTTAAAATTATAGACATAAATATTGCTTGGGGAGGCCGAAGTACTGACCGTCAGCCTGGCCAGCTCCTCGTTTTTGGAAATGCTGGCGGAGGAGATATTGCCCCCTTCTATTTCAGGAAGGTTAACTTCATCCCCGGTTTTCAGGTTGAAGATCCGGACACGTGTTCTGGCATTTTCGTTTATGCCAATAACCCTGTAGGTGGCATTCCAGGATTCATAAGCGTACCAAACATCCCAATCCGTTTCAAAAACCCGTTCCACCTGGCCTGTTTCCAGGTTGCGTTTGGCCAGGTATTGGAAATCGGCGCCTTCGTCTGTTGTGTAATACAATTCCGTATTATCCAGGCTGAAGTACTGGGGCGAATAGACAGCATCTCCCTCGTGTTCGCTGATATCTTCGGTCTTCCCCGTTTCACGGTCCAGGAGGTACATTTTGCCATTGGCGCTGGTGAGGGCCCTGGTCAGGGCCATATATTTTTTGTCGGGGGAGATGGCCTCTGCATTCAGGCCATCCTTGTTCTCGTACAGGAGTTGCAGGGGAGGGGTATCCTCATTCACCAAATTAATGGGCAGTTCATAGACGTCCATAAATTTCGCGTCCCGGCGGTTGGAGGTGAGGAACATGCTTTTTTCATCCCGGCTCCAGCCCCAGAATCCATTCCGGGTGCTATCCCCCGGGGTAAGTAATTTGGGAGTCCCGTCCGTCATCATATATACCTTGAAGTTTTCATTGCCCCCGGCATCGAAGGTGTACAGGAACCGCTCGTCTTCCGGAAAGTAGGACTGGGCGAAGTAAGACTCCTTAGTAGAATGTGTCAATTGTGTCTTGGCCCCTGTGGCGATGGTGATCTCATACACGTTGTAGATCCCCGATTCATTGCTGCTGATCAGCAGCCTGGAAGCGTCGGGTGAAAAACTCCCCCCGGAAATATTCGTGTTTTCATAGAATTGGGCAATGGAATACAAGGCCGGTGAGGGCTTTTTTTGTTCTTCCCTGCAGCCCAGCAGGAATACGCAAAGAAAAAAGACCATGCTGCGTTTCATAATGTCTGATTTTAAGTTGGATGCCGTCTATCGGGCACAGTAACTAAGGTAAATTGCTAATAAAGGCCGTACAGAAACCAATGGGTACGTAACGGCAGGTTTTAAGGTACATAAATTTTTGATTCGCCGGCGTACCGGGCTATTCCGCACTGCGGAAGGAGGAAGCCGGAAGCCCTTCCCCGTTAAAAAGGTTGGGGTTGGTGGTGTTTTTCCAGGCGTAGCGTACGGCCCTGGGTTCTTTTACCGACCTGGACCACACCAGTACCGTGTTTCCGTCAATCCGGGCGCGGGCTTCCCTGAAGACCCCATCGGCGCCAGCCACTTCAAATTCGGTCAGGGAGCCTCCACGGGCCACCAGGCCTTTATCGGCATGCTCAAAACGTACCCTAATTTTTTTGCCTTCGACCTCGATCCCGCTATACAAAGGCCCGGAATAGGGGATTTCTTCCATCCCGTAGGTTTTGGCCAGGGCCCAGTTGGCCAGGCGCAGCCCCACGTCTGCCTTGTTGCGGGGGTGGATGTTTTCCAGGTTGCCGATATCGCTCACCACTACCATTCCCGTCCCGGGGACGGACAGGGTTTGCCTCTGGGCGTCCCGTACCAGCACGCCAACCTCCTGGTTATCATACTTGTACGGGGCGATTTGCACATAATAAAAGGGGAAATCCTCCTGCCATTCGTTCCGCCAGTCTTCTATGAGGGTAGTGAAGATTTTCCGGTAACTCATCGCATTGGCCGTATTGGTTTCGCCCTGATACCAAATGACCCCTTTGAGGGGAAATGGGATTAGCGGGGCGATCATGCTGTTATAGGTTGCCCCCGGCTTTTCCGGGCACCAGGGCATGGGTTGGATCTTTTGGGAAGCCTCTTCCAGTTCCGGGTCCCCTTTGATAAGGGCCGGGTTAATCCAGGTTTCTGCTGGTGTGCCTCCCCAGCTGCTGTGGATGACCCCAACCGGGATTTTCAGGGCATCGTGCAGCCGGTTCGCAAAGAAGTAGCCCACGGCGCTGAAAGGTTTCATGGTTTCCGGGCTGCATACCTCCCAATGCCCTTCCAGGTCGAGCTGGGGGGCCCCGGCGGAACGGCGGCTAACCTGGAACAGGCGGATCTCCGGTTGATTGGCCCCGGCTATGGCGGTTTCGGCATTGTCAATGCCCGCAGCGGCAGACCATTGCATATTCGATTGCCCGGATGCCAGCCATACTTCCCCGATCAGGACATCGGTAATCACCAGGGTATTGCTTCCTTTAATGGTAATCTCATAGGGCCCGCCGCTGGCCGGGGTTGTAAGGTCTACATGCCAGTTCGCGTAGCTGTCGCCTTTGGTGGCATAGGTCGCGCTGTCCCAGCTGCTGGTGACCGTCAGTTCTTCCATTACGTCGGCCCAGCCCCAGATACGGACCCGGGTGTTTTGCTGCAAGACCATATGGTCCCCGAAAATAGAGGGCAGGCGCACTTCGGCCTTTAAGATGGTAAGTCCGAGCAAGGAGTAGCTGAGGAAGGCGATGATATATTTTTTCATGGAAGGATGGTGGTTTGAACTTTTTAAGTATATAATATTAAGGGCTGCATCCCGGAAAAGGAGCAGCCCTTAAAAATAGTAAATTTTAGCTGTTATAATTTGATGGCCCCGCCCACGCCTATAGCGGTTACATCGAACGAGGCATCCTTGACGCTGATGCCCTGGTAGTAGGCAAAGACATCGAACTCCCCGTTGGTCCATCCTACTTTAGGCTGGTAAAAAAACCCGCCGTCACCCCCGGCATTATCAGTAGCTATGGCATATCCGAGATCAAGGCCGGCAAACCACATGTCGGAAAAATTGTATCTTCCGGTGGCTGCGATAGGAATAAAGGAGTAATTTGAATAATCATTCTTTCCCGGATAAGTTGTGTAGCCACTTGCAATTCCTGCGGAAAACTGGTCACTGATCATCCACTGATAGGAGGCATCAACGCCAATCGTAAAAGAAGAGAAGTCACTGGTGTCCCCGACGGGAATCCCCAAATGGGCCCCAGCTCTGAACGCACCTTGTTGGGCATTCATGCAAAGCACACCTCCAAGGAGGCATGTGAAAACTAAAATTACTTTTTTCATGTTGTTGGCTTTAAGAGGTTTATGTAGAACGAAGGTACATAAAAAACCAATTTCTTTTAATAATCGGACATAGTTGGGGCCTATTCCTGTATGGATGGGGTGATATGTATTACGAATGGGATGTTATAAGGGGAGGAAGCCTACTTCCGGGAGTCAATATCCTGCGGCCTGCCCGTCTTTCCGGGATTCGGATGCCCCGTAGTACACGCCGTCTTTCAGCATGATGGCCTGGTAGCCCCCGTATATCCCTTTGGCCATCCTGATATGGTGCCCCTTATCCATCAATTGGCTGATCGTTTCGTAGGGAAAGCCCGATTCCAGATAGGTGTCGCCTACCGATTCCAGGTGGCCGCTGCGGCTGATAGTCCCCCGGTGATAGACCCTGGGAGCGTCGCCGGCTTCTTGTAGGTTCATCCCGAAATCGATGAGGTTCATCAGGATCTGTACGTGTCCCTGGGTTTGCATGTCGCCCCCCATTACCCCAAAGCTCATAAATGGGGCCCCGTCTTTGGTGACGAAAGCGGGGATAATAGTATGGAAGGGGCGTTTGCCCGGCGCGTAGTCATTGATGTGGCCTTTTTTCAATACAAACCCGGCGCCTCGGTTCTGGAGCACAAACCCCAGCCCGTCTACTACTTCCCCGGAGCCGTACTGGGCCGAATTGCTCTGGATCAGGGAGACCATCATCCCTGAGGCATCCGCGGTGGTCAGGTAGACGGTGTGGTCCCCCATCTCCAGGCCGGGATTATAGACTCCTGCCTTATCCGGATCGATAAGCTGGCTTCGCTCCCGGCCGTATTCCTTCGATAACAGGTGTTCAATGGGCACTTTCCCGAAATCCATGTCGCCATAGTAGGCGGCCATATCCTCATAGGCCAGTTTTTTGGCTTCCAGGAAGTGGTGGAGGTGGTCGGCAGAGCCGTAGCCCATGGCCCCGATATCGAAATTCTCAAGGATGGTGAGCATTTGCAGCGCCCCCATACCCTGGCCGTTAGGGGGCAGCTCCCATACATTGAAGCCGCGGTAGTTCACGGTTACCGGGTCTACCCATTCGGCGTGCTGGGCTGCCAGGTCGGCCCTTCGAAGGTAACCCCCGTGTGCTTTCATGTAGTCTTCAATAGCCCCGGCGATCTCGCCTTTGTAGAAACCGCCCCTCCCTTCTTTGCTGATGATGCTCAGGGAATGGGCGAGGTCCGGGTTTTTGAACAGGTCGCCCTTCTTAAAGAAAGTGCCTCCGGCCATATACAATTTTTTAAAGGCCGGGGTCCCCTTTTCCTGGAAATAGGCCTGCACCTCGGCGGCATTATCGGCCGTTTCCTGGGTGATGGGGACACCCGCCCGGGCATAGTCGATAGTGGGTTGCAACAAGCGCGACATCGGCAGTTTCCCGAACCGGTCGTGGAGGGTATACCAGGCATCCACGCAGCCGGGGACTGTTACGGAATGCACACCCGAATAATAGGTGCCGCCTCCGGCTACCAGGTTTTCCAGGAATTCATGGCTGAGGCCGGCAGGGGAGTGGCCGCTCCCGTTCAGGCCATAGAGCTTTTTGGTTTTGGGGTCCCATACGATGGCAAACAGGTCGCCCCCGATCCCGTTCATCCCGGCATCTGCGAAACCAAGGAAAGCGTTGGCTGCGATCGCGGCGTCAATGGCCGAACCCCCTTCTTTCAGGACTTCTATGGCGATCTGAGTCGCCAGGGGGTGGTTGGTTGCCACCATGCCGTTGGTGGCGAGGACTTCCGAGCGGCTGGCGAAACTTCTGCCGGAGAGCCGGTCCTGGGCATTCAAACCGTTGATAAAAAGGGTGACAAAAATGATGTATAAAATAGATTTCATAAGTATTGATTTTTGCAGTTTGCCAGATCGTTCAGATTTCCCAATCCGTCCGCCATTCGGCCTGTATGATCCTCCCGGGTATTTACCAAGCCTGTGAGCCACGGGATTATGGTGAATATACTCCATTTTCTGTTTTATAAAACCATCGGAACAAGCGATCCCCGCATGATATCTTTCCTGCCACCCCCTGTATTTCTGCTTGCCCATGAAGGATTTTCCGGCCTGTACAAAAGCAATTCGCGTCCACTTCCTTCCGCTTCCGCGCCATTCTTACTGATTCTGCTGGAGTAAATTTCTTACAATCGCCGATGCGGAAATCCGCACCATCGGAATAGTTTGTCGGTCAGGCAATTATAAAAGCAGATACCCTGTGCAAGATAATATTTTGTCGTACATTAAAGAGCTTGATTGACAGACACTTTCGGATCAGACAGTCCTGTATTTTGGGCACTTATCATTAACAACCTAAAACCAATACAAAAGATGACAGAAGCAATTAAAACCACGAACGCCGAACGGATGCAACAACTTTATAAAGCCTTTGACACCGGGGACATTGAAACCGTTTTATCCGGTATGCACCCGGATATTGTCTGGAATGAAGCGGAAAACTTCATCTATGCCGATGGGAACCCCTACATAGGGCCCGAAAAGATACTAAATGGCGTATTTATGCGATTGGGTACGGAATGGGATAATTTTACACTGACCAATCGGGAGTTTTATGCGGCAGAAGGAGGCAGTGTGCTGGTCACCGGCCGATATGAAGGCAGGTATAAAGGAAGCGGGAAGGACCTGAACGCCCAGTTCGCCCATTTCTGGAAACTGAAAGACGGGAAAGTGGTTTCCTTCCAGCAGTATACCGATACCAAGCAGGCGGCCGAAGTCGCTACCCTTTAAGCATCCGGATCCGTGTGGGGCGGCCTGACCGGCATCATTTGGGGTTTCAGGGGTTAAAGGTACTTTTAGGGAAAAGTACCTATTGTGCCCTTTACACTAGAAGAATTTCTCGCGGTTTTCAGGAGGTACAACGAGGATGTATGGCCGTTCCAGGGTGTACTGATCCTCTTTGGGATAGCCGCAGTGGTGATGATCCTCGGGGAAATAAACCGGTTTTCGAGGTGGGTCCACCTGGTCCTGGCCATACTCTGGCTCTGGATGGGGCTGGTATATCAGATCCTGTATTTTTCCGAAATAAACCGGGTAGCCTGGTTTTTCGGGATCTTTTTTGTTATACAGGGGCTCCTTTTTGGCTATTTTGCCATTAATGGAGCTCCTGATTTCAAGTTCCGGGCCGATACCTGGGCCAGGGGGGTGCTGGGCTGGCTCTTTATCGTATATGCCCTGCTGGTATACCCCTTCCTGGCGACAATTTTCGGCCATTCTTATCCCGAAATGCCCACCTTTGGTTTACCCTGTCCGACCACCATCTTTACTTTCGGCTTATTGCTATGGACCCATGGTAAGGTCCCCTGGTACGCCCTGGTCATTCCCTTTTTATGGTCATTAATAGGGGTTTCAGCGGCCCTGGGCCTGGGGATGTGGGAAGATATGGGGCTGGGAATCGCCGGGGTCCTTGGGACCCTGGTCCTTGCTTTCGGGCAGAGAGCCGGAACCAAAGTTTCCGGTACCCGGTAGTGCGGGACTCAGTTTTGGCCTATACCCCGGGAAGCTTCCTGCCCGAATGGAAATTCGGGGGAAGGTACATGGGCGGTATCCATCAGCATACGCACGCGCTCCACTACCCGTGGGTTATCAGTCGCCACGTCATTTGTTTCCCCCGGGTCCTGTTCGAGGTTATATAATTCCACCGGGCCTGGTGGGTTTTCGTTTACCCCGAGACGCACGCCTTTCCACTGGCCCATCCGCACGGCTTGTTTCCCCCCTTGTTCGTGGAACTCCCAGTAGAGGTACTCGTCGTCCTCTTGTGCCTCCCCCAAGAGGGCCGGTAACATAGATATACCGTCTATCCCGGGTGTGGGCGGCAGGCCTGCAACTTCCCCGAGGGTGGGGAAGAGGTCCCAGAAGGCCGAGACATGGGAGGAGATGCTGCCTGCACGGACGATCCCCGGCCAGCAGGCGATAAAGGGTACGCGGATGC
>Ga0102952_1000240_pt1 | contig 24046 bp, 27 predicted proteins | sample SalPon2A_C_D1_MG_FD_78506 | JGI IMG/M metagenome (GOLD analysis project Ga0102952, IMG submission 78506) | Soil microbial communities from South San Francisco under conditions of wetland restoration - Salt Pond MetaG R2A_C_D1_MG | ecosystem: Environmental > Terrestrial > Soil > Wetlands | place... | reverse complement strand
GCATGACTTTCCTCAACGTTTATCAAAATGGAACCGACAATTGAGGTTATCACATTTATGGAATTCGGCAGCGGAAAATTTTTTGTGACATTCAAGCCGGCATCCTTCAATAACAACGGGATTCGTGCCCCTACGGTCCATACTTCTTTTTTATCGGGAAGCTCTGAAAGTGATTGATACACGAATGAGGTAAGTGAATCATTGAATTGTCCCACAAAACCCTGATCGGAACCAAATACAATGGCGCAAACCGAATTTTCGCCATCGCCTTTCGGTTTCTCCATTTGAAGAATAGGGCCAATCTTCTTGTCGTTCAAATACGCAGCGATACCCAAGGCGATCGAAGTATAATAATCGCCCAAAGAACCCACTGCTGCCTCATATTGCCCAATATTTGATGCTGCCATGGCCTTCATGGTTCGTACGATGGATTTCAATTCCCCGGCACCAACAATTTGTCTACTTAAACTTTCTAAGGTTTGCATTAGTTCTTGTCTGGGCTTTGTTTAGGTACCGCATTAAAAGAGCTAAGCATCTTTTTTGCGCTATTGAGTATAATTTCACGATCTGCAGTACTCAATACCGTAGCCGAAATCAGATGTTCCAGTATTTCTGCCGGGAGTTCTTCAATAATTTTGAGTAGTTCAGTCTCCGCTAGCTGCATCTCTTCCATTGGTACGGTATCGAAAAGTCCATCCATTAGTGCCAATAGAACAATAATCTGTTCTGGAGCAGACATCGGCTGGAGTTCCTTTTGTTTAAGGCAGGCCCTGATCCGTTGTCCGTGCACAATGATTTTTCGTGTATTTTCATCCAAATGTGAATCAAAGCGGGCGAAGGTTTCCAATTCTTCAAATTGAGAATAGGCAAGTTTTAAATTTCCAGTTATGGAATGATACGCTGGCAACTGGGCTTTTCCACCTACCCGGGAAACGGATTTACCTACGTCAATTGCCGGTAATATTCCCAATTCAAATAATTTGGGGGAGAGATAAATCTGTCCATCGGTAATGGAGATAAGATTTGTAGGGATGTAGGCAGAAATATTTTGTGCCTCTGTCTCAACAATTGGCAAAGCGGTGAGCGATCCTCCTCCAAGTTTATCACTTAGGTGAGTAGAACGTTCTAATAATTTGGAATGGATATAAAAAATATCTCCTGGAAAAGCTTCTCTTCCCGGAGGCCTTCTCAAAAGCAGGGAAAGTTCGCGATAGGCCCTGGCATGGTTTGTAAGATCGTCGTACACGATGAGAACATCGCGACCCTGTTGCATAAAATATTCCGCGATGCTGGTGGCAGCATAGGGCGCTATATAATGTAATCCCGGGGAATTGTTTCCTTCTGTAACCATGACCGTTGTATATTCCATTGCTCCCTTTTCTTTAAGGTTGGCAATAACTTTGGCCACCGATGAGGCGCGTTGCCCTATGGCACAATAGATACAAAGTACATTTTCATCTTTTTGGTTGATGATGGTATCGATGGCAATGGCTGTTTTACCCGTCTGGCGGTCTCCCAAGATCAATTCCCGCTGCCCACGACCTATGGGGATAAGCGCGTCTATTGCCTTTAATCCCGATTGCAACGGAACGGCAACCGCGGCACGATCCATAATTGCAGTGGCGGTACGCTCAATGGGCAGGCGTTGATCAGTAGTTAGTACATTCTTTCCATCCATGGGTTCCCCCAAAGGATTTATAACCCTCCCGATCAATTCAATACCAACAGGAATATCCATTACACGACCGGTCCGTATCACTTCATCGCCTGTATTTAATTGTGAATCTTCCCCAAGAAGAATGGCACCTATCTCCTGTTCATCAATGTTAAAGGCGACACCAAACAGATCTCCAGGAAACTTCAGTAATTCTTCAAAGCCTACACCTGGCAGACCGGCAATCTTAACAACCCCAGCCGATACGCTTATAACGGTACCAACTTCGCGGAGAACGAGGGAAAAACTATAGTTTTCCCGTCCCCGCACCATTTGGTCGAAAGTACGCTCTATGGTATCTTTATTTTCTTTTAGGGCCTTTTTATGCATTTTCAGATGTAGTTTCAGCGTTTTCTTTCACGCTTTCAGCAATGCTTTTCTCAAGAGCGTTTATATATTCCGAGATGCTCCAGGATAGTTTATAACCGTTCGACGACAGTTCGATACCGCTGATGAGTTCCGGTGCGATTTTAAATTGAAATTGGCTTTCCCTTCCCAATAGTGCTGTAACCGACTGTTGGATATCGGTTTGCTGTTTAGCTGACAGCTTAAAGGCACATTGTACCAAAATGGGATCTTTGCCTGACTTTAAGGTTGAGATGAATTTTTTCTTTTCATCCAATTTAAGTTCTTTGATCCTCCTAATAAAAGTAAGTACAGATTGCTCTTCCAAACTTACGGATGAAAGGTCGGCAAGCGTTTTTCTGGCAATAGCAACAACCTCCTTTTGTATCTTTTGGGCAATTTCATGATTCCTATTTACCTGCTCGTCCCGTATACCTTTTTCTAGTTTAACCTTCAAGGAGTTGGCCTCTTTCCTTGCTTCCTCTTTAAGTTTCTGAGCCTGCTCATTGTTTTCTACGACAACTCTTCGCATGAGTTCTTCCCTTTGTCTATCGAACGTTTCATTCTTTTTGCTGAATTCATCACGCTCTTTTTCCGCCTCGGCTTTTTTAGCATCGGCATCCTTGATTTGGGCCACAATTTTGTTTTCCCGTTCGTCTATGGCCTTAAGAATGGGCTTGTAGAGGTATCGTTTTAGCAACCACATCAAAACGAGGAAGTTGATGACCTGTGCTATTAGCGTAAACCAATTGATTTTCATTTTACTTATTATTAGGCAATGAAATGGTTCCAGAACGGGTTGGCAAAAATAAGGATCATCGAAATTACGAAACAGTAGATAGCAAGGGATTCCAACATGGCCAATCCAACGAACAGCGTACGGGTTATGGTCTGGCCGGAATCGGGCTGTTGTGCCATTGAGCTTAATGCTGTTGAGATAGATTTTCCTTGGCCCAAGGCGGGTATCATACACCCGATACCTGTGGTCACACCGGCGGTAATTATAGAGACCATTGCAATTAATGTTGAATTGTCCATAGTGTTATATATTTATCGTGATACTATTTTCTTTTCTGATTTTTGGGTCGCGGCGGCAATATACACTGTCGCTAAAATGCTAAAAATATAGGCCTGGATTATGCCTGTAATTAGGCCAAGTACGGTCATCAATACTGGAAACAGCAAAGGGGCAATACTAAGTAATATAGATACGATTAACCCGCCGCTCATAATGTTGCCGAATAACCTCACGGCCAAAGCAAGGGTGCGGGAAAGTTCGCTGATAATGTTGAATGGCAGCATGATAAAAGTAGGCTGAATGTATGTTTTTAGATACCCTAGGATGCCGCTTTCGGCTATCCCGAATAAGGGGACGGCCAGAAATACGCTTATGGCCAATGCCGCCGTGGTAGATAAAGAACTGGTTGGTGGTACATACCCGGGGAAAATAATACACAGATTCGCGAATGCAATGAATACAAACATGGTTCCTATGAAACCTATAAATTTTTCAGGATTATCCAGACCTATTTCTTTAATCTGTTGGTTCATGCCCGTTATCAGCATTTCAAGTACGCATTGCCAGCGTGAAATCTGGATGTCGGATCTGAGCCTCCGTGTAATCAATACCGAACCAATTACCAGTATGAGCATCAATACCCAGGTAGTGACCAGGGTAAGATTGATGGTTATAAAACCAAACTCCCAAAAAATAGTTTCGTCCGGACTAAGTTCCATATCAGCTTCCCTTTTTTATTTCTGCCGCTTTATCATCCTTTATTTTGGTAAAACCTAGGATCATAAAACGGGCAATTACAAAACCTAGAAGACAAATAAGCATATTAACCCATCTGCCCATCGACATGTAATAAAAACCCAACAGTGTTATTCCAAACCTTAGAACCAGACTTCCCAAAAACCATAGGGCGGGCTTTTTTGAAGACAGCGCTTTTTTCACGGTAAGCCAAAGTCCACCAAAAAATAGGGTTCCCAACGCCAAACCCACGATGAATACGAAAAATTTAAGTGCAAAATCATTCATTTTTCCCTTCTTTATCCTGATGCATCATTTTATCTTCTTTAGCTACCCATTGCCATGCGATCATGCAGCCAACAAATAATCCAGCAATCAAAAAGGTCAAGGTCCATGAAATGGTTTCCGGATAGTTCTTATCCAACCACAGACCCAAGGCCGTTCCAAGAACCGTGGGTATGGCCACGGACCAACCTACCATCCCGAAGGTTCCCAAGCCTGCCCATACACTCCGCTTTTTTTCATGGAGCGTCTTAAGCTTCTGTTTTTCTTTTTCACCTATTTCTTCCCTGAACCTGTCCTCATTTCTTGTATCCATGGATTTCCTATTATTCCTGACGTAATTTTTTTATGCCCTGGATAAATTCGCTTTCAAGCTTAGCCACCGCGGTGCGTGCGAACCTCTCACTTTCATCAAGGTTTTTAAATTCCTTCTCGATGGATTCCCGAAGTTTCCCAAGATCCACCCCACCAATGGCATTGCGAACGGAAACCTGAATTTGGCTTTCGGTCTTGATCAATACTCCTTCGTCAATCGCGACATAGTGCACGCCACCAGTTGCTGTTTCATAAGTTAATATACCTGGCACAAGGGCGGCAACACAATCGAGACGTTGTGGCAAAAACCCATAAGAACCGGCATTGGTATCGACCACTACACTACTTATATTGCTGCAGTTCATAAATACCTTGTACGGTAAAAGAATTTTCAGATCCATTGGTGTTTTATGTTACCTGAGTGTTTGTCATTTTTTCTGCATTAGATTTGTTAGCGCCTTCCTTGCTTATTTCACTTTTTCCTTTTTCAATAGCTTCTTCTATATTCCCCACCATATAAAATGCACTTTCGGGCAGATCCTTGAACTCATCGGAAAGTATGCGTTCGCAACCTTTAAGAGCATCTTCCAGTCTTACCCCTTTTCCTTTCATACCACTGAATTTTTCCGTTGTGAAAAAGGGTTGGGTAAAAAAGCGTTCCAACCGTCGCGCCCGGTTCACGATGTTACGGTCGGTAACTGATAATTGCTCCAAACCGAGCATGGCAATGATATCCTTAAGTTCTTCGTACTGCGCCAATGTCTCCCTTATTTGATTCAGAATGATGTAATGTTTTTCGCCAATGATTCCCGGAGTTGCCATTTTTGAACTGGATTGTAAAATGTCAATTGCTGGATAAAGTCCCTCGCTTGCCCTTTTCCGTGAAAGAACTATTGACGCGGAAAGATGGGAAAATGTATGTACCGCAGAAGGATCAGTCAAATCATCCGCAGGCACATATACCGCCTGAATGGAAGTGATGGCCCCTGTATCGGTATTCGCGATCCTTTCCTCCAATTTGGCGAGTTCCGTTCCCAAGGTCGGTTGATATCCCAACCTTGAGGGCATTTGTCCCATTAAACCCGATACCTCCATCCCGGCCTGGATAAACCGGAAAACATTGTCTATAAGCAATAACACATCCCTATGCTCCTCATCACGAAAATATTCGGCCATGGTCAATGCCGCATGCCCTACGCGAAAACGTGCTCCCGGAGGTTCGTTCATCTGGCCGAACATCATTACCATATCTTTTAGCACATCGGCCTTTTTCATATCATGGTACAGCTCATGTCCCTCACGACAGCGCTCCCCAATACCACAAAACATGCTCACGCCCTGGTGGAAACCTACCATATTATGGATCATTTCTGTCAGCAATACCGTTTTACCCACACCTGCCCCACCACATAATCCTGCATTGCCACCATGTTCCAATGGTACCAAAACATCAATAGCCTTGATACCCGTTTCAAAAATTTCGGATTTTGTGGATCGTTCTCCCAGGGGTGGGGGCGATTGGTGCACATTGTGCCAATTCATTTTTGGTAAAGATGGTCCATGATCTATGGTGTTTCCAAATACATCAAACATACGGCCCAGGATTTCAGCTCCCACCGGTACTTCGAGCTGTTTCGCAGAATTTTTCGCTTCCATGCCTCTGGCCAAACCCTGTGTGGGCGTCAAAGCAATACCACGAACACGATGATTGTCGAGCTGGGCCAATACTTCGATTACAATCTCCTTTTTTGCACCTGTACGAATCACGGTGTTAATGGAGGGGATGTTATTTTCAAACCATATATCGACCACACTACCGCGTACAGAAACAACTTTTCCCAAAGGCAGGGACTCCTTTTGCTTTTCTTCAACAACCTTCAAGGATTTACCATTTTTTTTCTTAGTAAAACTAAAGTTATAGTAAAACACCAAGAATGATTTAAATCATTATAAACCAATAACATCCAATGGATATTTGTAGACGTTCAATCAATTGAACGGTACCCATAAAAATTCTGTTATGCAAAATTACATCAAGTACTTTAACGAAATAGACATACAGGATGTTCCCGAAGTAGGTGGTAAAAATGCCTCATTAGGCGAAATGTTCCAAAAACTGACCTCGAAGGGGGTTCAGATTCCTGATGGGTTTGCCACTACCTCGGCCGCCTACTGGCTCTTTTTAGAGGAAGCACAACTAAAGGATAAAATCTTCAAGGAACTCGGAAAAATGGATAAAAAGGATTTTTCCAATTTAAAGGAAGTCGGGGCAGCCGTACGAAAATATATCCAAAAAGCCGAATTCCCCCAGGCCATTAGAATTTCGGTGGAAAAAGGATATGATGCTTTGGTCAAAAAGTACGGAAAGGAAATCTCCTTGGCGGTACGCAGTAGTGCAACTGCCGAAGACCTTCCCAATGCCAGTTTTGCGGGACAGCAAGAAACGTACCTCAACGTAAAGGGCATCGATGAATTGATAGCAGCCTGCCATAAATGCTATGCCTCATTGTTTACCGATAGGGCTATCAAATACCGGGAAGACAACCATTTTGACCAGACAAAGGTAGCCCTATCCATCGGCATCCAATTGATGGTGCGTTCGGATCTGGCCGCCTCGGGCGTGAACTTTACTTTGGATCCCGATACCGGTTTTGATAAGGTAGTGCTGGTTTCGAGCATATGGGGCCTTGGCGAAAATATTGTTCAGGGAAGTATCAATCCTGATGAACACTTTGTTTTCAAACCCAGTTTGCAAAAGGGAATTAGGCAACCAATCATTTCGCGGAAACTCGGAAGTAAGGAAAAGACCATGATTTATGATCCTTCCGGTAGCGGTACAGTAAACATTGACACTAAGAAAGAAAAAATGGAGCAATTCGTCTTGACCGATACCGAAGTGCTAAAATTGGCCGAATGGTCCATGATCATAGAAGATCATTATGGCCGCCCAATGGATATTGAATGGGCGAAAGATGGTATACTCAATGAACTTTTTATTGTTCAGGCACGCCCGGAAACGGTTTATAGTAGCAAAAAGGATACGTTACGGATCGTGACCTATAAACTGTTGGAAAAAAGCAGGGTAATTACAAAGGGAATGGGGCTGGGCAACAAAATATCTGCCGGAAAAGCCCGGATTTTGCATTCGCCCAAAGAAGCCTATAAACTTCAGGAAGGCGAAATTTTGGTTACCGAAAAAACCAATCCCGACTGGGATCCCATCCTGAAAAAAGCCAGGGGCATCATTACAAACCAAGGGGGGCGCACCAGTCATGCCGCCATTGTTGCCCGTGAAGTAGGCGCGGCAGCCATTGTAGGAGCGATAAATGCGACCAAGACCATCAAGGACGGACAAGAGATAACTATTTCCTGTGCGGAAGGCGATACGGGTATGGTATATGACAAAATACTAAAATGGGATGAGAAGGAGGTCGACACTAAAACACTTAAAAAACCCGAAACACAACCTATGCTTATTTTGGCCGATCCCGACCAAGCGTTCAAACTATCGTTTTATCCAACCCAAGGTGTCGGGTTGATGCGATTGGAATTTGTGATTAATAATTCCATTCAGATCCATCCCATGGCCTTGAGACATTTTGATACCTTAAAAGATGCTTCGGCCAAAAAGGAAATTGAAAAGTTGACCCACCACTATCCCAACAAGTCCGATTATTTTGTGCGTAAACTGGCTGAAGGCATTGCCACCATCGCGGCGGCCTTTTATCCTAAAGATGTTATTGTGCGCACAAGTGATTTTAAATCCAACGAATATGCCAATTTGATTGGCGGCAAGGAATTTGAACCCGTGGAGAGTAATCCAATGATAGGTTTTCGAGGGGCATCACGATACTATAATCCGAAATACCAAGAGGCTTTTGAGCTGGAATGCAAGACCATGAAAATGGTTCGGGAAGATATGGGTTTTGACAACGTAAAGATCATGATTCCTTTCTGCCGCACCCTGAAAGAAGCTGAAAAAGTGGTAACCCTCATGGCAAATCACGGATTAAAAAGGGGAGAAAATGGTCTTCAGCTCTATATGATGACCGAAATACCGAACAACGTAATATTGGCGGAAGATTTTGCCCAATACTTTGATGGATTCTCAATAGGCTCGAACGACCTTACCCAGTTGACCTTGGGCGTTGATCGCGATTCCGAATTGTTGAGTGATATTTTCGACATCAACGATCCAGGAGTCAAAAAAATGATCGCCATGGTCATCGCCTCGGCGCATAAGACCCATACCAAGATTGGTTTATGCGGACAGGCACCCAGTGATTACCCTGAGTTTGCTCAATTTTTGGTTGAGAAGGGGATCAATAGCATTTCCTTCAATCCGGATGCCCTTATTTCAGGTATTGAGAACATTAATAAGGCAGAAGCACGCAAGATCGGCTTCGGAATGGCCATAAGTAGTAATTAATAGTAAGCTTTATAATACAAAGCAGATGAAAGTAGCCGTTTTCAATACCCACAAATTCGAAAAAGATTATATTCTAAAAGCCAATAGCGAGAATAACGAACTGAAGTTATTGGATACGTACCTTACCCTTGATACGGTAGAATTGGCCAAAGGCTATGATGCTATATCGATCTTTACCGAAGACGTGGCTTCCGCACCGGTCCTGGACAGGCTCCATGCCCTTGGAGTAAAGTATATAACATTGCGTACCGCCGGGTACAATAATGTGGATATACCCTATAGTAAGAAATTGGGCATTCGGGTGGTCAGGGTACCGGACTATTCCCCAAATGCCATCGCCGAGTTTACCGTGGCGATTATGTTGGCCTTAAACCGCAAATTGATACGAAGCCATTACCGCATCATGGAGATGAATTTTTCCCTGGATGGCCTGGTGGGTTTTGATATGAACGGCAAAACAGTTGGTGTTGTTGGTACAGGAAATATTGGCCGTGTGGTGGCCAAAATTCTAAACGGCTTTGGCTGTACCATTTTGGCTTGTGATCTTTCGGAAGATCCAGAGTTGATCAAACAATTTGGTGTTGTGTACACAGATTTGGATACCCTGTGCCATCAATCGGATATTATCACATTGCATGTGCCCTTAACAAAGGAAACCCACCATATGATCAATGATAGGCGAATTGTGCGAATGAAGCACGGCGTAATGTTGATCAATGCCGGCCGGGGCGGGCTGGTAAATACACATGAAGTGATAGATGGCCTAAAATCAGGGCACATTGGTTATTTTGGAATGGATGTATATGAAGAAGAAAAAGGATTGTTTTTTGAGGATCACTCGGAGGATATCCTTCAGGATGATACCATTGCCCGTCTAATGACCCTTCGCAATGTATTGATCACCAGCCACCAGGCATTTTTAACTGATACAGCCCTAAAAAACATTGCAAAAACCACTATGGAAAACCTGGATTGTTTGGAAAAAGGAATTTCCTGTAAAAATGAGGTGCTTTAAGCTTGCAGTAAAATGGGGAAGTTAATATTGGTGCGGCATGGTAAAAGTCTTTGGAACGTGGAGAATATCTTTACGGGTTGGACGGATATCGATCTTGCACCCCAGGGGGTCGAGGAAGCAAAAAGGGCTGGCGAACTCCTCAAGAAAAATGACGTGGCCATTGACATTTGTTTCTCCTCCTTTTTGAAAAGAGCGATACGAACCAATTGGATCGTCTTGGAAACGGCCGATATGATGAACATAGATTGCCTTTATAACTGGAGATTGAACGAAAGACATTATGGAGCGTGGCAAGGGCGGAACAAAGATGAGGTAAAAAAGGAAGTGGGAGAAGAAATGTTTTTGAAGATAAGGCGCGGATATGATACCCCACCACCCATTCTCACTTCAGACGATAAGCGACATCCAAAATTCGATGTAAAATATAAAAAACTTGACCCTTCTCTTTTACCGGATAGTGAATCCTTGAAAGATACCAGAAAAAGGGTGGTTGAATATTTCTTTGAATGTATCGCTCCCCAACTGGTCAAAGGCAAGACTGTATTGTTGACGGCTCATGGGAATTCCCTCCGGGCCCTCATGGCACAGATCGAAAACGTTCCTGCTGCCGAAGTTTCAAATATTGAAGTCCCTACAGGGGTTCCCTACATTTATGAGTTTGACGATAATTTAAATCTTGGAAAACACTTTCAATTAATATAATCGAATATACAAACCTTTCCAATGCTCAAGAGAGTTATCACACTTACCATAAATCCTGCAATCGACAAGAGTGTTACTGTGGCGGGCATAGCCCCCAATATTAAAATGCATTGCAGTTCTCCCACCTATGATCCCGGGGGAGGGGGTGTCAACGTTTCACGTGCTATTAAAAAATTGGGCTACGATTCGCTCTGTATTTACCTGGAGGGCGGATGTACAGGAGATCATCTCCAACAGCTTTTAGACAAGGAGGGCATTGAGCAGTTGGTGGTTCCGATTAAAGGCTGGACCCGTGAGAACCTCGCCGTTATTGATACGACCACCAATCAACAATATCGCTTCGGAATGCCAGGGCCCATGGTAAAAAAAGAAGAGTGGGAAACTGCCTTAAAACTGTTGGAGCAGCATCTGGAACAAAGCGATTATTTGGTGGCCAGCGGAAAATTGCTACCGGGAGTGCCCGATGATTTTTATGTAAAGGTGGCGGCCATTGCCCGAAAGAAAAAGGCGCGGTTTATTTTGGACACCTCCGGGGAGGCCCTGATGCAGGCGGCTAATTCACATATTTATATACTGAAACCCAATTTGGCAGAGCTGAGCGCATTGTGTGGGGTAACCTCCATATCGGTCTTGGCTATCGAATCAATTGCCAAAAAGTTTTTGGAGGACCATGATTGTGAGATTCTTGTTGTCTCGTTAGGGGCAAAAGGAGCCTTATTGGCCACGAAATATGAAATGGAGCATATTCCCGCACCCATTGTACACCAAAAGAGCACTATCGGTGCAGGTGATAGTATGGTCGCGGGAATGGTAGCAGGCCTGCTTCAGGGCAGAACATTTAGCGAAATGGTAAAATATGGTGTGGCCTGCGGTACGGCGGCCACCATGCACGAGGGTACGCAATTGTGCAACAAGGTAGATGCGGATAAGTTGTACGAGTGGATAAAAAAACAAAAAGTATTCCCTAAAAATAGAAAGATAATAAAAGAAAATGGATATTGAAAAACTATTGAAAAATGATACTTCCAATCTTTTGGAACATCAATGTAGCACTATCCGCAAAGAAAAAATACACTTACCGGGAAGCGATTTTGTGGATAGGATTTTTGTTAACTCAGACCGATCGCAAAGGGTCATGGGAAGCCTACAGCAAATTTTTGATAGCGGTCGGCTTGGAGGCACGGGTTATGTGTCTATTCTTCCAGTTGATCAAGGTGTCGAACATTCTGCGGGAGCCAGTTTTGCCCCGAATCCCGATTATTTCGATCCAGAAAATATTGTAAAACTCGCAATAGAAGGGGGTTGTAATGCCGTGGCCTCTACCCTTGGCGTCTTGGGATCGGTATCTCGGAAATATGCGCATAAAATTCCTTTCCTGCTAAAATTGAACCATAATGAACTGTTGTCCTACCCGAATTTTTATGACCAAATCTATTTCGCCCGGGTAGAACAAGCATGGAACATGGGTGCCGTAGCCGTAGGCGCTACAATTTATTTTGGTTCCCCGGAATCGGACAGGCAGATACAGGAATCCAGCAAGGCGTTTCAACGTGCCCACGAATTGGGCATGGCAACTGTTTTGTGGTGCTACCTCAGAAATGATGCCTTTAAAAAAGATAAGGATTATAGTGTAAGTGCCGACCTTACCGGACAGGCCAATCATTTGGGTGTTACCATCGAGGCCGACATCATCAAGCAAAAACAACCTACAAACAACGGTGGTTATGTCGCTTTACAAAATTTTGGAAAGACGAGCGATCTCGTTTACAGTAAACTAACAACGGATCATCCTATTGACCTGTGTCGTTATCAAGTGGCCAATTGCTATATGGGCCGAGCGGGGCTGATCAATTCCGGTGGAGCCTCGGGAGATGATGATTTTGCCGCGGCGGCCCGAACGGCCGTCATCAACAAAAGAGCCGGAGGAATGGGATTGATTTCAGGTAGAAAAGCCTTTCAAAGGCCTTTTAAGGAAGGGGTTAAATTGCTTCACCTTATCCAGGATATTTATATGGACAAGAACATTACCATTGCCTAAAAGAACGGTACGATGAACAAATTCAAAAGTCTTTCGCTGCCCGCCATCCATGTAGGTAAGATTCCACAGGCCTTTTTGAATTTGGCCGGATCTCACGGAAAAGGGGTCGTTTTAGCTGACGACAAAGGTGGCACGAAAACAAATTTGGACCTTTTTCAAATCCAGGATAGGGATCATGTCCTGTTAAAGCAGGAGTCCCCTCCACCAAATAGCACAAATTTTTGCAACAATGGGCACGGGGTTGGTGCATCGCACCAAACGGGATAAACCGCTTTGGTTGCCAACCTGATTGACGAAATCAATAACGCATGAAGGACTTTTTCGATAAGGAATGGCTGGTAACCAACGCCCTTGGCGGCTATGCATCCAGTACCGTAAGCAGCGCTAATACGCGACACTATCACGGCCTTTTGGTCGCTGCTTTCACGCCGCCCACCGACAGGAAAGTTCTGGTGGCCAAAATAGAGGAAAGAGTTCTGATCAACGCAGAATATTATGACCTATCATTGAATCAATACCCCGGTGTAATCCATCCTAATGGAACGCAGTACCTGGATCATTTTGAGGCCGTACCCGTGCCCAGATGGCACTATGCTGCCAATGTTTGGCAACTTCAAAAAAGTGTTCGAATGGTTCAAGGCAGTAACAGCACCTTGGTTTACTATAAAAATTCGGGTAACAAAACCTTGATTTTGGAACTGCACCCACTATATGCGTACGCAGACTATCATACGGCCTTTCACGAGGACCCCAGGTACGATTTCTATACTGAATTCACTACGGATTCTTTAAAGAGCTATGCCACCTATGGAAGCCATCCGGTCTTTACCAAATGGTCCGAAGGAACCTATATTGTTCAAAGAAACTGGTACAAGAATATTCAGCTTCCGGAATCACGGGAACGCGGTTTGGACTATGTATGCGATTATTACCGAATAGGTTATCTAAAAACTGAGCTAAAACCCAACGAACAACTTATCATAGGTTTTTCCTCCGAAGAAGAAATCCTTAAAAAAGATCTCAAACAATTATGGGGCAGTCAAAATCTCAGGGCACCCATTAAACTACCAGATTCAAAGTCCATTTTCTACAATGACCTCTTAACTTCGGGAAATCAATTTTTGGTAAACAGGGCAACTACCAACAGCGAATCCATCATCGCTGGCTACCATTGGTTTACCGATTGGGGCAGGGATACCATGATTGCCATGCGCGGACTGACAATCGCCACAGGTAGAAAAGCGATTTCGCAATCCATTCTTTCTACTTTTTTTAAAAGAATCGATCAGGGTATGATCCCCGATCGATTTCCTGACAACGCCGATGACACAGTTGATTACAACACGATGGATGCTACCCTATGGTTGTTCATTGCAACATATGAGTTTTATAAGAAGTTTGGCGAAACTGGTTTTATCAAAAAGCATATAGGGGCATTAAAGGGTATTCTGGATGCCCATATTCACGGTACGCGTTACAATATTCATGTCACCAAAGAAGGCTTTTTATACGGGGGAGTGGAAGGTGAACAACTCACTTGGATGGATGCCATAGTGAACGGAAAAGTTATTACCCCGCGCATTGGTTGCCCTGTTGAGGTGAATGCACTCTGGTACAATGCACTTAAAATATTTCAATCCTTTTGCAAGGATCTGGGAACGAAAGTGGATGGCAAATACGAGGATCTTATTGATAAATTTGAAATCAATTTTTTGAAAATGTTCGAAAATCCTGAGGGAACGCTTTATGATGTTATAGTACCCGACGTTTCTTACGATGACAGTTTCCGTCCCAATCAGTTGTTTTGTCTGAGCTTACCGTTTCCACTCCTGCATGCCCACAAACAAAAAACTATTTTTAATGCGGTCAGGGATAAGTTATTTACTCCGTTCGGACTCCGTACTCTGGATGTTGGCAACCCAAATTTTATACCCAAATATCAAGGTGACCAATGGTCGCGCGATCATGCCTACCATCAGGGTACTGTCTGGCCCTATTTACTCTACGATTATTTCCACGCTTTTTTCAGGATTTACGGTAACAGCAAAAAAAACAAAAAGCGAGTAGTGATGGAACTGAACGATCTGAAAGAACATTTTTACTACCATAATGGGCTGTTTTGCATTTCGGAGATTTTCGATGGGCTGGAACCCAAGGAAGGTAAAGGGTGTATTCAACAGGCATGGTCTGTAGCCCACTTAATTAAATTGTACACAGACTATCAGCTCTATGAATTGGATGAAATGTAGTAAAGGCCGAAACGGATTGATGATTTCTGAAGCGTGGACATAGTTGGCATCCTCAATTTGCAATTTCCTGAAAGCATGACGGATCTGACCAATTTTTTTTTTGCATCATTGTAGCCTTACCCTTTTAGGGAAGGCTACATTTTGAGGGAAGGCTACACTTTGTCTTCCTTCCTTCTTCCTTTTGGTCAGAAACTCCTGTAAACAGAGGGGTTTACAGATGTTGCAACCTTGTTGTTTTCTTGTAACATTAAGCATGCTGGATACTTACTGAATGCTCCAGGCAGAAAGAGGAAGACTTATAAATTTTATATAAGCCAATCAGATTTTTCAAGATTTTACATAGAGAAACTGCCGAGCTCAGTAGTATTAGTTTGTGCAAGGATTTGGGGGAAATGTATTCCCTTCTTTAAATAACTTTCTATGCCTCCCTTGTTAGTCAAAAGAGAATTATTTGCTATTATTTACGATCCTTTCAAGTTTTTGAAAAGCTCCCGTCCAGGCGTGAATAAAAAATTGTCGCGCTGCTTCCCACTTTTCTCCTTCCCTCCAGCCAGTATGTAATAGTGAAACTTTGGTTTTATTTGCATCGATTTCATGAAAAATGAAGGTAACATTGGTTAAAGGACGTATGGTATTCATAAATCCTTTTTGTTCAGCATTTCCTGTCCACTCAATATTAAAGTAGAAGGGGCTATCTACTGCTAAAACCCTGCAACCAAATGTAGAATTGTTTGTTGGGTCAGGGTCATCCGGCGTCCAAAACAATTCATACTTACCTCCGACTTTCAGTTCAACGTCTGCCTTGGCCGTAAGCCATTCCTCCAATAGTTCATTTTTCGAGAAATACGCGAATGCACTATCGATTGGAACATTCAGAATGACATCCACAGCAATCACTTTATCCGGGATTTTGCTTGCAAAATTCATATTTACCAAGGTCAATATTGCTATAGATAGTTGATTAATCACGATTCTTAGTTTATAAGTACAAAATTTGGAGATTGCTGATATTTAAACAAGGTGTCTGTCAGTACTATCATCTCCTTTGATTCCCAATTCATTAGTCCGATATGGAATTTAGTTTCTGTATTGTCGAATAGTTCAATTGCCAACCATTTACCATCCGGGCTCTAATCGTGCCTTCCTTCGTCACATACTTCCCAAGTTCACGAGCTTCAAATAATTTCTTCAATAAGTTTGCTAATTTCTGAGCGGCGTCAACCACAAAATAAGGTGAAACCGAATTATATCCATTTGGCTTAAAATTTGGCATCATTTTTAAGTGGGTTCTACCATTACCAATAAAAGTGCTTATCGCCAAGCACCAAGCACGAATCCAATAACTGTAAAGTACACGATTATGTAACCAGAGTTAATCAAAATGTATTTCCAACTTTTTTGTTCAAATAGCGCAATTGCGGTAAATATTGCCGCCGCCCATCCAAACCCTGTCAAAAACCCTGCAGTTAAACCCCACTGCCAATCAGTTTTAGGATCTCCCAAAAAGAAGGCAAGGTTGTAAGACATTATATATGCGAGTAAAAAACTAATTCCGTGAGTTTTAATAGGATTCGATTTTTTGATATCGTCATCTGTCAGTTTGTTTTCTCTTTTCCAGGCGTTATAAAACAATGCAGGAGAATACCAAATTGCCCCCAATAAGAGGTTAAAAACAGAACAGCTAAGCACAGCCCAATGATTGATAGTAATGTTTTCCATATTTCTCCTTTTAAATTTTAAATCGAAGATCAGGAATTGATACTACCCTTGATAGGAAAAATTTTACCTCACTATCCCACAGGTATATAGTTGAGAATTTCACCCTTTTGAATAAGGTATTCGGTGGGTGTGAATCCAGAAAAGCGTTTAAAGTCTGCAATAAAATGGGATTGGTCATAAAAGCCACAATCTAAAGCCACAGCCGTCCAATCTATACAATGTTGCTGTTCTATCAGCTGAATTGCCTTTTGAAACCGAATGATTTTTAAAAATTCCTTTGGCGTTACACCAACATGTTCTTTAAAAAGTTTGATAATGTGTTTTTGCGAATATCCAACTTTATTGGAAATAGCCTTAATACTGCAGTGATCGGGTGATCCAAGTATTTTCGAAACGGCATAATCCACAAATAGGTTAGCCTCTAATTTATTGATATAAATTTTCAACAATTGCCGTTCCAATATCTGAAATTTCATAGATGCCGTATTAACATCCAATAACCTTTCCCGAATGGCCAACATTTCCCGGCAAATTACTAATTCGGCGTCCACCACAAAATTTGTCAGGTTGTTCATGGGTTCCTTTAAAAAGGGAAATGCCCTGCCTTTTTTAAATTGCACTATTAGCATCTCACTTTCCCTTGCCGATGGAATTGTAATTGGCTCCGTCCGAAAACCTGAAAACCAAACATCTTGACATGATTGGATTTCTTTCAAGGTTTCATTATCGTAAATATATTTTGGGTAGTTGGTTAGGTCAAAAATGATCTGAACTTCACCGTCTGGCAGGAATCGTTCCACAGAATGTTCAGGATTGAAACCTACATAATAGTAAAAATGGTCAATGAATTGACTCAACGGATATTTTGGTATGTGTATTCTTGTTACCAAATCACGGCTTCCCTCAGCTTTTTTTGTAGGCCCAACCGCTAGCCTGAATACCTAGAGGTAGATTAGGACACTTCTTCTATTAGGCTCTGCGATACTTGCTTATTGCCATCTTTGAACTTAGCTCCCCGCCATATTTTCTTATTCAACTAATATACCAATTCAATTTAATTCTTCTAGCCAAGTTCACTTAGGACTTTAATGCATTCCCAAAACATAACTACTACATTTTTTACAATTAATTTATTTGTTTCATATTTTGTGTTAGGAACCACCATTATGTCGATACGCCATAGCCCAAACTTGGTATAAACCTCAGATGTTAAAAGATAATTACTTCCAATAGCAAATCTTTTGAATTATAATATTAGGGTGGAGAATAGAAAATTTCAAGTGTGCCGTTAATGGGGTTTTGAAAGATTTTACTTGGGGAAACTGCCAAGCGTAGCAGGGTTAGTAAGGCAAGTTTTGGGACGCTTGCAGCGCGAAATGAAATTTCGCTCGTTGGTTTTTGGGGATCGATGCCCGAGCATTTTGCTTACCGATTCAATCGGAACTCCATTGGAAAGCGTCACGGTAGTAGCAAACGTATACCGGGCCATGTTGATGGTTATTTTACGCATGGTCCAAACCTGCCCCGACCGAAGCGTCGGGGCGCAAAACCCACCCAGGCAACGATTAGGTGTTTTTTTCCACTTAGGCTCAAGCAGACCTGGCCTCGCTCCAAACAAAAAACCCACCAATTTTGGCGGGTTTTTCTTTCTCTGGTGACCTGGCTGGTGCCAGTAGAACGCAGGCCGTAGCGTATTTGTCGTTATTAAATGGGATAATATGACTAATTTCATCTAATGGCAATAGCAAGGCCGATCCTCATCATAATAGACTAATTAATTTTGGATTATACGGTTGAACATAGGGTGCCGGGCATACAGGAATACCAGCAACTGAGGAATTCCACCGGGTGGGAGGCGCTGGCTGACGATGTGGTTGGGGTTGCCCTTTTAAATACCTTGTTCGCGGTTTGTGTTATGTGGAACCATAAACTCATCGGATCAGGACGTATCATAGGGGACGGAGGGGCCTATTTTTATATTCAGGATGTAATCGTCCTTCCCGATCACCAGCAAAAAGGAGTAGGAACTATGATTATGTTGGAATTGGAGAAATGGCTGTCCGAAAACACTTTTGACCACTCCTTTATTGGTTTGATGGCCGCTGAAGATGTTAAGGCTTTTTATAAGAAATTTGGTTATAAGGAAAGGGATGCATCCAAACCGGGGATGTACAAAACTGTGAGCAGGGAATAAGCATAAAAATTCGTAAACATTCATTCGTTCAAACAGGAATGCAAGTATTGATAGCGGGGTATTTGACCGGCGCTTAGCAGGGCCGGAATCGTCAAAATATCGGCTTCGGGCCCTGCCTCGGTTATTTCGGCTTCCTTGGCTTCAATTGGATACTCGAATATATTTCATTGAATCTTCCGAATAGTGCCTGCTTCTACTTTGATACCAGGAAAGGCCAACATTCCCCTGAGAAAATCATGAATTGGTAGATAAAAAGTGGCGTACCCAACCAACCATTTGCCCTCAAACAGGCACTAACTTATAAAGGGGCAATAGACGATCACTGCCAAATCAGTAATAGATTATGAAGTCATTGAAGGTAATATGGAAGAATTTGAACATATACAGGCAAAATGAATGATCGTCAACTTGTGCGCAATTTCCTTGTCCACAGAGATGAGAAGGCCTTTCATTTATTATATAGATCCAAAACGCCACATCTATACAGGATGGCGTATAGGCTTACCCAAAGTGAGAGTTTATCCGAAGACCTTATTCAGGAAATGTGGATCATCGCAATAAGGAAGTTAGAAGGGTTTCAATGGCGGTCTGAATTAAAAACATGGCTGATCGGTATTCTCATTAACCTGGCTCGTGCCAACCAAAGAGTACAGGAAGATTTCATTGAATTAAACGAGGATTTGAACCTGCCTGGGATTTCTCTTGAACCCAACGGCATGGAGGCGCATGATTTGGAACTCGCCATATTAAAATTGCCTCCAGGGTACCGTCGGGTCCTAATCCTTCATGACATTGAAGGGTTCAGGCACCATGAAATTGCTGAAATGCTTGACATCAAAGAGGGCACGAGCAAAAGCCAGCTGTTTTATGCACGAAGGATCCTGAGAAAAAATTTGATTGATTATCAAAATAAAGGAAATACCCATGAGGGAAGATAAACTTTCTGATGCCGAAAGAAGATTGTTCGACAGTCTGGAAAAGGAGCTACAGCCACCCGGGTCACTGGAAGGAAAAATTGTGTCACAGTTATACGGGGAGGAACTGATTCAAAATAACAAACTAAAGAAAAGGTATATGAGGACTATTCTGGCCATTGCGGCCGCCGTACTGATATTTATTGGCGGGATTTACGTGGAAAGGGAAAGCTCGGTATCCCCAGTTTCCATTAATCCGGAACGGGGATATATGCTCATCCTGTATGAGGACCAAAATTTCAGGGCGGGTGATCCTGCAACCATGGCTAAGGAATATGGGCAATGGATGCAGAATACCTTTGCGCGGGGCGTAAAAATTACCGGGCAGGAGTTAGATCAACGGGCGACAGTTGTTGGCAATGGAGGCCAGGTTACCCGCATGGAACCCTGTAATGAAGGGAAAATAACGGGATACTTTATTTTAGAAGCCAGCTCCCTGGAAGATGCGCTGGTTGTTGCAAAAGATAACCCACATATCAAATATGGGGGGACAATTGCCGTCAAATCGTTTTTGGTACGTTAATCCAATCCAATTATGAAAGTGAGAATACGACATCAAACAGGACTAATTTTACTGGCGTTTTTTAGTGTCTCATTCAGCATCCACGGCACGGGGGAAAAACGATTCAACATTTATGATTACGCCTGGCTGACGGGGTATTGGGTGGGTGACGGTTTCGGCGGTATTTCAGAAGAAATCTGGTCGCCCCCATCTTCGGACAGTACCATGATCGGAATGTACAGGCATATGAAAAAGGATGGCACCGCCACCTTTTATGAGTTTATGATTTTGAATAAAAATGGAATTCGTCTGAAACATTTCAGTACGGATTTGGCCGGATGGGAAGAAAAGGAAAAATTTGTTTCATTTGAAATTACGGGATTTACGGCAAGCAGGATCGAGATGAAAGGGATTAGCTATGAGCGGAAATCCGACTCGGAGATGGAGATCCGTGTAGACACCCGGAAGGGTAACCAAATAGGGACTGAAGTTCTTCGGTTTAAGAAAATAAAGGATTGAAGCGCCGATTATCACGGAAGTGGAAAATATTCAATGAAGTCACCGTATCCTAAAAGAGTGCCAGACTATATATTAGGAAAGCTACACTACAATCCTTAAGCAAGTCTGGCATTTTTTCCAAACAATAAACCCGCCTTGCAGGGCGGGTTTTGCTTTCTCTGGTGACCTGGCTGGGGCTCGAACCCAGGACCCTCTCCTTAAAAGGGAGATGCTCTACCAACTGAGCTACCAAGTCAATAAATAGGTGAGGGCTTGCCCTCCGAAGCCCCGCCGCGGAGGGCGGGGCGAAGGAGGGTGCAAATATACTATCAATATTTAACTTTTCAAGAAGGAGCCTGCATAATTTTACCTTTTCTTTGAATTCCCTGAATTTTGATTCATTTTTACCAAATGAAGATCGTCCTCCTCGGATATATGGGCAGCGGGAAATCCACCGTCGGCAGGTTGCTGGCCGGTCGGCTGGGAATCCGGTTTATCGATCTGGACACCTATATCGAAACCAAACTGGGGATGGACATCCCCCGGATTTTTAAGGAAAAGGGCGAACTATTCTTCCGCAAAAAAGAACACGAACTCCTCCGGGAAGTGCTCGCTGATCCGGCCGATACCGTCCTGGCCCTGGGCGGGGGTACCCCCTGCTACAGCGGTAACATGGAGGCCATCCTCAAACAAACCCCCCACGTGTTTTACCTGATGCTCCCGGTGGCCGACCTGGTCACGCGGCTGCTGAAGGAAAAGGAAGACCGTCCCCTGATCAGGGATATTGCCGATAAGGATTTGCCGGAATTCATAGGGAAACACCTCTTCGAACGGCGGGAATTCTATTCCCTGGCCCCCCACACCGTGCCGGCCGCAAACCGGGATGCCGAATCCCTGGCTGCCGGGATCGCCGGGCTGCTAGTCTAAATATACCCCGTCATTCTTTGCCCGGAATTCCACCGTAATGTGCTCCTGCAGGGAAGTGGAAAGGGAAATCCCTTTGTAGTCGGCCTTGACCGGGAATTTTTTGTGGTTCCGGTTGACCAAAACCGCGGTCTTCAGCTGCTTCAAAGGGGTGTTTAAAAAATGGCGGACCCCGTAGATCAGCGTATTCCCCGAATTGAGGACGTCATCTACCAGGACAACCGACTTGTTGCGGTATTCCTTTTCCGGGATGGAAGTCTGAATCCCGCTTTCCAGCGGGTTCTTCTTGTCCATCGTCACCTGGCACAACAGGATCTCGGCCCCGGTGATCTTTTGCAAAACCTTGCGGATCTTTTCCGCAAATTTGAGTCCGCCCCCCGCAATACCTGCGATCACCAGCTGCTTTTCGTCCACATTGGCTTCATAGATCTGGTAGGCGATCCGTTCGATCTTATACTCTATCTGTTGGTGCGAAAGGATGCGGTTCTTCATACAGGTCCTGGTTTACAGCTTCTCAAAGATAAAAAAGAGTTCGTTTCCCTGCCGTGGGGGAATGGAATTATACGCCCGCTCCAGGGTCCGGATGCGGAACAGGGGTTCAAACAAGGCCCGGTAGGCCTCCCGGTTCCCGCCAAAGGGCGGCCCGTCCGGGGCGAGGGGAAATTCAAAGAAAAGCCCGGCCAGGGTCCCTTTTTCGGCCAGCAGGCTGTGCATTTTTTTAGCGTAATCGGGGCGCTGGCGGGGGAGGAGGGCGCAAAAGAAGGTCTGTTCCAGGATCAGGTCGAACCCGTCTTCCTCCAAAGCGAAGAAGTCAGTTTGCAACAACCGGGATTCCGGAAAGTCAGGTAATTGTTCCTTTATGCGCTTCAGGGAACTTTTGGCAAAATCCAGGGCATAGACATTTGTAAACCCCTGCCGGTGGAGGTAGGCCACCTCGTAGCCAGACCCGGCGCCGGGGACCAGGATTTTCTGGTCATGATCCTCCAACTGGTCGATGTAGGCCTGCAGGGGAGGGGACACGTACCCGATATCCCAGCCCATGGCCCCTTCCTTATACCGTTTTTCCCAAAAATCGCTATCCATCGTCGTCCAGGTAATCTTCTATATCTCGGCGGTCTTTCTTGGTGGGGCGCCCCGTGCCTTTCTTGCGGTAATATTCCCGTGCCTGTTGTTGTATGTCGTGCTGTTCGAAGGCTTCGGCTGGGGTTGTGTCTTCCCGGTAAATGTCTACGATCTTCGCGCCAACCCGGCTTTTGGGCAGGTCCCGCACCAGGAGTTCAAAATTGATCTGCCGTTTCCGCACCACTATAGCATCCTGGGGGAATACCTCCCGGGAAGGTTTGGCCACCTGCCCGTTGATGCGCACCTGCCCTTTCTTGCAGGCTTCGGTAGCCTGGTTCCGGGTTTTGTAATACCGGGTGCACCACAAGTACTTGTCTATCCGCATATCCGCCTAAAAACTTTGTTAAGTACTTCCGCAAAAATAGTGGAAAATTGTATCTTGCCCCCCTTAATTGATACTCCATGCAGATGCCAAAGCCCCTTTTTTTTATAGCCGTGTTCCTTTTGTTAGCCGCCTGTAAAAAAGATGGTGGGAATGATGTTACCCGGGTCCCCCCCCGCCTGCTGTCCGACGTGGCCGTCGAAGATGAGACCGCCATCCAGGAATACCTGCAGACCCATTTCTACAACTACGAGGATTTTGAAAACCCGCCGGCCGATTTCGACTATCAGATCATCCTGGATACCATCGCCGGGGATAATTCGGGGAAAAGGCCTCTGGCCGATGATGTACAGTCGGTGACCATCTCGGTCTCTTCCGATGAATTCGACCTGAGCCAGGAAGAAACCGTGAACGAAAAACTCTATTACCTCGTTGCCAGGCAGGGGATTGGCGAAAACCCCACCATTGCTGATTCCGTTTATGTCCGTTACCGAGGCTCCCTCCTGAATGGCGACGAATTCGACGGGGCCTTTACCATCCCCACCTGGTTCGACCTGGCGGGCATTCAGGGACCGCAACAGGGTGCCCGGGGATTTACGGAAGGCATGCCGGCCCTGAAAGCCGGGGGCACCCCCATCGAAAACCCGGACGGTACTTTTAGCGTGGAAGATTACGGGGTGGGGATGATCATCATCCCTTCCGGGCTTGCCTATTTCAACGTGGCCCGCGGGATCATCCCGGCCTACAGTCCCCTGATCTTCACGGTAGATCTCTATGCCATGAAGACTACGGACCACGACGGGGACGGTATCCCCTCCATCCTGGAGGATGTGAATGGGGATGGGTATTTGTACAATGACAATACCGATGCCGCCCAGGAAAAAGCCTCCGGCTCCTTCCTCCGCTATGTGGACTACCTGGATGCAGATGACGATAATGACAATACCCT
>Ga0102952_1000239_pt1 | contig 24147 bp, 21 predicted proteins | sample SalPon2A_C_D1_MG_FD_78506 | JGI IMG/M metagenome (GOLD analysis project Ga0102952, IMG submission 78506) | Soil microbial communities from South San Francisco under conditions of wetland restoration - Salt Pond MetaG R2A_C_D1_MG | ecosystem: Environmental > Terrestrial > Soil > Wetlands | place... | reverse complement strand
TACGGTGCCTCGCACGTCGCGGGCATGCGCAGCGACCGCGGTCTCGACGAGGACGAGATGTATTTGTGCCGCGTGCTCGGGCGCCGCGTCGCCGAACTGGTAAAGCGCCTCGCCGGCGACGGTTCCGGGTAGTCGATCAACAAGCCTCACCAAGGCGCCAAGTGAATTGGATTGGCAGGAACGGCGGTCCCTGCCGCGATTTGCTTTAACTGGATTCCGGTCTTCGCCGGAACGACAAAGTTGAGGCCACCTGAACGCCCGTGCTCTGTTTGTTTCTTTGCTTCTTTGCGAGTAAGCCCCGAGTCCCGATCCCGCAACTGATCAAACGGAACGGGTCCAGGTGCAGGCGTTGTCGAAAACCCGCTGCCAGGGGCTCGTTTCCGGCCAGTCGTGCGGATGCCAGCTCAGGTTGATCGTGCGGCAGATACGCTCGGGGTGCGGCATGAGGGCGAGCACGCGCCCGTCCGCATTGGCGAAGGCCGTGGCACCTCCGGGCGAGCCGTTGGGATTGGCCGGATAGCGTTCGGCCGCCACGCCCGGCGTCTCGACATAGCGCAGCGGGACCTGCCCTGCCGCGGCCAGGGCCGCCAGGTCGCCCTCCGCCGCAAATTCGGCCCGGCCTTCGCCGTGGGCGACCGCCACCGGCAGCACGGAACCGGCCATGCCTTCGAAAAATGGCGATACCGATTCCGCTACCTCCACCAGCGAGAGGCGCGCTTCGAACTGCTCGCTGCGGTTGCGCCGGAATTGCGGCCAGTGTTCGGTGCCCGGGATCAGCTCGGCCAGGGTGGCCAACATCTGGCACCCATTGCAGATACCGACGGCAAAACGGTCGCGGCGCTCGAAAAACCGGGCAAACTGCTCGCGCAACCGGCCGTCGAGCAGGATGGACTGGGCCCAACCGCGCCCGGCACCCAACACATCGCCGTAAGAGAATCCGCCCGGTGCGGCCAGTCCCGCGAATCCCTCCAGGGTACGCGTGCCGGCGACCAGTTCGCTCATGTGCAGATCGACCGCCTCGAAACCGGCACGATCGAAGGCGGCGGCCAGCTCACGCTGGCCGTTGACGCCCTGCTCGCGCAGGATCGCTACGCGCGGACGATGCGTCGCCACCGCGGGCCGCGAGACGGGATCGAACGTCAACCGCGAGGGCAACAGCCCCGGCGCCGACGCATCGCACTGCGACGCGTATTCCTCGTCGGCGCACCGCGGGTCGTCGCGCAGCCGGCGGATGCGCCAACTCACCTCGGACCAGGCCCGCATCAATTCCGTCCACGGCGCCGTATGCAGCGATTCACCGTCGCGTGTAAACCGGACTTCGCCGTCTTCGCGCAACGTCCCCAGGCGATGCAGGCAGGAAACGAGACCGTGCTCGGTGCAGACTTCGCTCAGGCGTTCGGCATCGGTGCCGCGCACCTGCACCACTGCGCCCAGTTCCTCGGCAAACAGTGCCGCCACCGGATCGTCGCCGAGACCATCGAGTGCAACGTCCAGCCCGGTGTGAGCCGCAAGAGCCATTTCGATCAGAGTCACCGCCAGGCCGCCGTCCGAACGGTCGTGGTAGGCCAACAGGCGGCGTTCATCCGCCAGCATGCGGACGGCGGCGACAAAGCCCTTCAGCAAAGCCGGGTCGTCGACGTCGGGCACCGGATCGGCGCCGCGTTCGAACACCTGCGCCAGGGCGCTGCCACCGAGTCGGTTGCGCCCGCCGCCCAGGTCCAGCAGCCACAACTCGGTATCCGGCTCACGCACCAGATTCGGGGTCAGGGTCGCCGCCGCATCGGCAACCGGCGCGAAGGCCGTGACCACGAGCGATAGCGGAGAACGCACCTCGCGCCGTTGATCCTCCGCATTCCAGGCCACCCGCATAGAGAGCGAATCCTTGCCTACGGGAATGGCGACGCCCAGCGCGGGACACAGCTCGGCGCCGACCGCGCGCACCGCGTTATAAAGGTCCGCGTTGTCACCGGGTTCTCCTGCAGCGGCCATCCAGTTGGCCGACAGGCGCACCTGGCTGGTGGTGCCCACATCGGCCGCTGCAATATTGGTCAGCGCCTCGCCGACCGCCATCCGGGCCGAAGCCGCTGCATCGGTCACCGCCGCCGGCAAACGCTCGCCGAGCGCCATCGCCTCGCCCGCTTCGCCGCGGTAATCGGAGGTGGTCACCGCCACGTCGGCCACGGCCACCTGCCAGGGTCCGACCAACTGATCCCGTGCGCTGAAGCCGCCGACGGTTCGGTCGCCGATGGTGATCAGGAAACTCTTGTCGCCCACGCCGGGCAACGCAAGCACCCGCCGTACCGCTTCGGTCAGATCGATATCGCCGGTTCCGCCCGAGGGTTCGACAGCCGTGGTGCGGCTCGTGCCCGTCAACTCCAGCGGCGGCAAATCGCCCAGCAGCACGCGCATCGGCAAATCCACCACGGTCTCGCCGGTGCGCCCGTCCTGGACGCGCAGGTGCCCGTCGTCACGGGCCTCGCCGATGACGGCCCAGGGGCACCTTTCGCGTTCGCAGAGGGCGGCAAAGGCCGTCTCGTCCCCGGGCGCCAACGCCAGCACGTAACGTTCCTGCGCCTCGTTGCACCACAGGGCCATCGCGCTCATGCCGTGTTCGGCCGTGGGCACGCATGCCAGGTCGATGCGTCCGCCGAGACCGGAGTCGTCTAGCAGCTCGGGCACGGCATTGGACAGCCCGCCGGCGCCGACGTCATGGATGGCGATGATCGGACTTGCCGCGCCCGAAGCATTGCAGGCCGTGATCACTTCCTGTGCGCGGCGCTGCATCTCGGGATTGCCGCGCTGCACGGAAGCGAAGTCGAGCTCGGCATCCTGGCCGCCGGCACGCGAGGAGGCCGCGCCGCCGCCCAGGCCGATCTCCATGGCCGGACCGCCGAGCACCACGATTTTCGCACCGGCCTCGAAGCGGTTTTTCTCGACCAGTTCGCGGCGAACGGTGCCATAGCCGCCGGCCAGCATGATCGGCTTGTGATAGCCGTGAAAACGCCCGCCTCCGCTCGCCGGGTCGGGGCGGCAGTAGCTGCGGAAAAACCCGGCCAGCGCCGGGCGCCCGAATTCGTTGTTGAACGCCGCCGCGCCCACCGGGGCTTCGATCATGATGTCGAGCGGGGTCGCCAGGCCGGGCGCGGCGCCCGGGCCCTTCGCCTCCCACGGCCGGGGGGCGTCGCTGAAACACAGGTCGGAGACGGCATACGCACTGAGGCCGGCCTTGGACACCCCGCCCCGACCGGTGGCCGCCTCGTCGCGTATCTCGCCACCGGAGCCGGTGGCCGCACCGGGAAACGGCGCCACCGCCGTGGGATGGTTGTGGGTCTCCACCTTGATCGCGATATCCAGTTCGACCGATGAATAGCCGTAGCGTCCCGTGGCCCCGTCGCGGTCGAAGGCCTCGCCCCGCGGGCCCGCAAGCACCGCGGCATTGTCCTTGTAGGCACTGAGTATGCCCTCGGGGCTCGCCCGGTAGCTGGCGCGGATGCAGTCGAAGGGCGAGCGCTCCAGCACCTCGCCGTCGAGCGTCCAGCGCGCGCGGAAAATCTTGTGCCGGCAGTGCTCGGAGTTGACCTGGGCGAACATCATCAACTCGGTTTCGGTGGGGTCGCGCCCGAGGGCGCGATACGCCTGCACCAGGTAATCACGCTCGCTCGCACCGAGTGCCAGGCCCAGTCGGCGGTCGGCCGCGACCAGGGCGGCCTCGCCTTCCGTTTGCAACGGGATGTGCCGTTCACGCTCCGGCGTCGGATGGCTGAACAGGACCGCGGCATCCTCGATGGTGGGCACCAGGGTATGCGTCATGCGATCAGTCAACGCCGCTTCCAGTGCTCGCCAGGCCGCGCTTCCATGATCGGGCAGCGTGCCCTCCAGGCGCCAGGCGATGCCGCATTCGATGCGTCCCACTTCGCCGTAGCCGCAGCGTCCCAGGATTTCGGTCGCCTTGCTCGACCAGGGCGAGATGGTGCCGAAACGTGGCAAGGCAAAGACATTGGGTTCGACCGCCGGACCCGGCACCCTGCCCTCCAGGAGCACGGTGCGCAACCGTTCGCGGGCCACTGTATCGCCCGGCAGGCCGTGTTCCATCAGATAGACCGATACGGCACCGGCAATGCGTAACTGCGGCGCGGTCACGGCCAGCTCCCGCGCCACCCGCTCGAGCCGGAACGGCGCATAGGCCGCACCGCCGTAGATGACGGCCATCTCGCTATTTCGGGGCCCCGCAGGACCTATACCATTTGCCAATTCAATCCCTCGTCCTGGGTTGCAATCCGTATCCAGTCCGCCTCGCAGCCCAATGCCGCCGTGGCGCTCGCACGGGCGAGTGCCGGGGTGTTGTTCTGCTCGGACAAATGCGCCAGCGCCAGCCGCTGCAAACGCGTGGTGTCGATGCGCGCCAGCAACTCCGCCGTCTGCGCATTGCTCAGGTGGCCGTACTCGCCGGCCACCCGACGCTTGAGCCGCGCCGGGTAAGCGCCCTCGGCCAGCATCCGTTCGTCGTGGTTGCTTTCCAGCACCAGCCCGTCAATGCCGTTCAGCGCCTGTTCCAGGAACGGCGTGCAGTGGCCGAGGTCGGTGACCACGGCGATACGCTTGTCGCCGTCGCTGAACACGAACTGGGTCGGCTCGGCGGCGTCGTGCGGCACGATCACCGGTTGTATGTGCAAATCGCCCACGCTGAACGCGGCATGGCTGTCAAACACCCGGGTGGCCTCGGGCAGCTTGCGCCCGTGACCCGCGCCCCGCGTACCGGCACTCGCCCAGGGCGCGAAGCCGCAGCGTTGGGATAGCCGCGCCGCGCCGGCAATATGGTCGCCGTGTTCGTGGGTGATGAGCAACGCATCCAGGTCATCGAATTCGAGTCCCAGGCGCTGCAACCGCCGCTCGCACTCCTTCAACGACAGTCCGCAATCCACCATGATCGTGGTTCGGCCGGCACGGATCAGGGTGGCGTTGCCACGGCTGCCGCTGGCGGCCAGAGCGAACTCCATCATGTCCCGCCTTTTTTGGGCGGCGTGTACATCGGCAATACGGTCGCGCTGTCGCCACTGACCGGCGTGACCTTGCCCGTGCCCTCGCGGCTCACCTCGTCGATGCGCACCACAGCATGCAGGGGGATGTAGCTGCGCTTGACGCCTTCGAATTCGCCGGCCAGTTTCTCGGCGCCGGGATCAGCCACCACTTTAGAACGTTCTCCGAAAGTCAGCTCCTCGATCTCGATGAAACCGAACAGTGCGCTCTGGCTCAATTTGTGCGCATAAATTTCATAGAGCCGGTCCCGGCTCTGGAAGATGATCTTGTAGATATGCCGTGCTGCCATATTCACTCGCTTCCACGCGGAACAAGCTTTTCCAATCCGCCCAGGTAGGGACGAAGTGCCTCGGGAATGGACACGCTGCCGTCCGCCTGCTGGCCGTTTTCGAGTACCGCGACCAGCGTGCGCCCGACCGCCAGGCCGGAGCCGTTGAGCGTATGCAGCAGGCGCGGCTTGCCGGTCTCCGGATCGCGGAAACGCGCTCGCAGCCGGCGTGCCTGGAAATCGCCGAAATGGCTGCACGAGGATATTTCACGGTACGTGCCCTGCCCCGGCAGCCAGACTTCCAGGTCGTAGGTCTTGGAGGCGGAAAAGCCGGTGTCCCCACTGCACAGCACCACGACCCGGTAAGCCAGTCCCAGGGCCTGCAGCACGGCCTCGGCATGTCCGCGCAGGGTTTCCAGGGCGTTCCATGAGTGATCCGGGTGCACCAGTCGTACCAGTTCCACCTTGTCGAACTGGTGCTGGCGGATCATCCCTCGCGTGTCCTTGCCGTGACTGCCCGCCTCGGAGCGAAAACACGGCGTGTGCGCCATCAAACTCAGCGGCAACTGGTCGGCATCAACGATCTCGTCGCGGATCAGGTTGGTGAGCGGCACCTCGCCGGTGGAGCTCAGGTACCATCCGCGATCGCCGTCGAGATGAAACAGGTCGTCGGCGAACTTGGGCAACTGCCCCGTGCCCAGCAGGCTTGCCTCGTTGACGATGTAGGGTACGTAAAACTCCCGGTAGCCATGCCGTTCGCGGTGCAGGTCGAGCATGAACTGGGCGAGCGCGCGGTGCAGTCGCGCCAGCGTATCCGAAAGCACCACGAACCGGCTGCCGGCAAGCTTCGCCGCCGCACCGTAATCCATTTCACCCAGTGCCTCGCCGATCGCCACGTGATCGCGCGGCTCGAAATCGAATTCCGGCGGCGTACCCACCCGGGCGACTTCCATGTTGTCGGATTCATCCTGGCCCTCGGGCACCGATTCGTGCAGGAGATTGGGGACTGCCAGCAACAGGGCGCTCAGGTCCGCCTCCAGGGTCGCGAACTCTTCCTTCAGCACCCCTTCGCGCGCACCCAGGCGTGCGCCTTCGGCCAGCAGTTCGCCGGCATCGCCTTTCTGCGCCTTGACCCGGCCGATCTCCTTCGCCACCCGGTTGCGTCCGGCACGCAGGCTTTCGAGTTCGGTCTGCACCCGCTTGCGTTCCGACTCCAGCGCCGAAAACCTCTCGCGCTCGAAAGCGAAGCCGCGCAGGGCGAGCCCCGTGCACACGGCGTCGAGATCGCTGCGCAACAAATGCGGATCGATCACTGCCTGTCTCCCATCCACATGTCGGCCAGCCAGCTCACCACGTGGCCCGGTTCGACACCCTCGAGCTCGGTCAGCACCTGGTCGATGCGCTCCGGGCTGTCGTAAAACTCCACCGTCACCGGCAAATCGTAGGACACATCGAGTATGCGCGCTGTATGCATCTTTCCCGAATCCCCGAAACCGGCCACGCCCTGATAGACGGTGACGCCGTGCACCTTCCAGCGATCATGCAGTTGCTTGAGCAGCCTCTCCACCTCGCCGCCGCGCTGCGAAAGGAAAACGCGCACGATGCGCACATTGCGAAAATTCATAGCCGTCCTCCCAGAACGTATCCCCCCCAGACCAGCACCAGCGCCAGTCCCAGGTTGGCCGCCACATTCAATCCGGCGCGCACCATTTCACCACCGTGCAGCAACTCCAGCGTCTCCAGGGAAAAGGTGGAAAACGTGGTGAGTGCGCCCAGCAGACCGGTCATGATGAGGGCCCGTATCGCCGGCGTGACCGAAAGGCGGTGTGAAAACCAGGCGAAAAGAAAGCCGATGACAAAGGCGCCCACCGCATTTGCAATCAGGGTGCCCCAGGGGAAAGCCGTGCCGAAAGCGGTCACGGCCGAGCGTGAAATGGCAAAGCGTAGCACGGCACCCAGGCTGCCCCCGACGGCCACGGCTACCCAGATCATCGTTCTTTTCGCGAGTCGGCGCTTGGCATGCGGCACCGGCATATCGAATTGGCGCCTATTTTAACCGGTGCGAAACCCGGCAGGGCCCAAATATCCGTCAAAGTCACCCAGGCGCAAAAAAGGCGGCTGCACACTACCCGTTCCGAGGTCCCGAACCCGGCAATCTACGGATCGCCCTTCCCGGATCCTCTCTGGCGTTTCACTTCGGCATCCAGCTTGGCGAAGTAGCGCAGGCGCTCTGCGATCCTCTGCTCCAGGCCCCGTTCGACAGGGTGGTAATAATGCCGGTCGGGCATCCCCTCGGGGAAATAACGCTCGCCTGCGGCGTAGCCTTCCGGCTCGTCGTGGGCATAGCGGTAGTTCGCGCCGTGGCCCATGGTCTTCATCAGTTCGGTGGGGGCATTTCGCAACTGCATCGGCACTTCACCCGACCCATAGCGCCGGGCATCCTTGCGTGCCGCGCCGATGGCCTTGTACACCGCGTTGCTCTTGGCGGCGACCGCCATGTACACCACGGCCTGGGCGATCATCAGTTCGCCCTCGGGGCTGCCCAGGCGTTCGTAGGCATTCCAGGCATCGAGCGCGATCGCAAGCGCGCGCGGATCGGCCAGGCCGATGTCCTCGCTCGCCATGCGCACCACGCGGCGCGCTATGTAAAGCGGATCGACGCCCCCCTCCAGCATGCGAGCCAGCCAGTACAAGGCGGCATCGGGCGCCGAGCCGCGCACCGCCTTGTGCAGCGCCGAGATCTGGTCGTAGAACAGGTCGCCGCCCTTGTCGAACAGCGCCAGCCGTTCGCCGAGCAGGGCATGGAATCCCGCCGTATCGAGGGTTTCTGTCGTATGCGCGGCCGCGACCGCTTCGAGCAGGTTGAGGGCGCGCCGAGCATCGCCGCCGGCAGCCGCCGCGATATCGCTGCGCCAGGCGGCTGGGATGGTCTCCTCGCTCAGGCCCAGCCCGCGTTCGTCGTCGGTAAGCGCGCGCAACAGGATTCGCTCCAGGGCCGGCTCGTCGAGCGCCGCCAGCTTGACCACCTGGCAACGCGACAGCAGGGCGCCGCGCACTTCGAAGGACGGGTTTTCCGTGGTGGCGCCGATCAACGTGACGGTGCCGTGCTCCACGTGCGGCAACAGCGCGTCCTGCTGGGCCTTGTTGAAGCGGTGAATCTCGTCCAGGAAAAGCACCACGGTGCGACCCTCGGCCCGCAGTTGCTCCGCGGACTCGATCACCGCCTTGACGTCCTTTACCCCGGCCGTCACCGCCGACATCGGGAAAAATCGCGCTTCGTTCGCCGTGGCCAGCAACCGGGCCAGCGTCGTCTTGCCGCTGCCGGGCGGTCCCCACAGCACCAGCGACGGCAGCAGCCCCCCGGCGAGCGGCCGGGCGAGGGTGCCGTCGGAGCCGATCAGCGCGTCCTGGCCGACGACTTCCGCCAGCTCGCGCGGTCGCATCCGTTCGGCGAGCGGCGCCTTATCCGCCACGCCGCACCGCCGTTGTCATTTCCGGAAGATTAACCACAGAGAGCACAGAGCTCACAGAGTTGAACATATCCCACCACACTGGTTTTTTGAACCCCGAAAATTTCATAGCGCTTTATCAGAAATCTTTTTCCATCTGTGCTCTCCGTGGTGAAAATTCGTCTTTCCAGTTCCACCACAGCAGCCTGTCGGGTTCGCGCCCGCCTTCGGCGTAATACACCGCACAGCGCAATACATACAGCATGCAGCGGTCGATGTGTCCGCCCTGCTGCTGCATCATCCGTTCGTAGAGTTCCTGCGGTTTGCGGCCCCGCAACTGTTCGACGCGCTCGATGCCCAGGCGCTGAAGGTCGACTTCGATTGATTTCCCAACGCCGGGAATGTCCTGCAACCCCCTGGACTTTATCTGCTTCACGCCGCACACCATCGTTTGTCCGGAATTGTTACCACAGAGAACTCGGAGCTTGAAGATTCATACAGTCGCCACCCTTCCGTGCTCTCCGTGGTAAATTCCTTCCGGCTAGTCGCCGCCGGTAGCGGCGGCGGGGCTCTGCTGGTGCACGACATCGACGCCCGGTGGCGGGGTAAACCTGAACAGGCCGGGATCGAGTTTGACGTTGCGCTTGAGGTCGCTGAACACGATCCGCGTGCTCTGCCCGAGTTTCGAATCGAGCCGCAATTCCTTCAACTGTCCCTGGCCATCGAGGCCGACACGCATCTCGGTGTAGTCGCTCTCGTTATCCAGCGGTACCAGGCGCACCCAGTTCAGTCCGCCGTGCTCGCCGGCATCGCTGACCTTGAACTGGCCCTCCACCTTGCTGGTGCCCGCGAGCAGCGCCGCGGGTCCGGCGGCCAGCGCCCGGGTCTCGGGGCGCACCGTCACCTGCTCCAGTCCGGGGTCGTACAGCCACAGTTTCGCGCCGTCGGCGACGATGAGCTGCTTGTAGGGTTTTTCGTAATCCCAGCGAAAACGCCCGGGCTTGGCAATCGCCAGCGTCCCGGAGGACTGCTTGACGGTCGCGGCATTGGCGTTCTGCACGGTCTCGGAGAAATGTGCGCTCAGCGTCCGGGTCTGGCTGAACAGGGCGTCGAGTCGCTGGGCGGGGCCCGAAGCGGCTGCGTAGGCACTGCCCGCGAGCAGAGCGCTGGCCGTGGCGGCGGCAATTGACAGGGTACGGATCATCATGTCTCCTATTCGGGCGGCGGTGCAGCTAAGACCTCGCGGCTGCCGTTGGGTTGCAGGGGGCCGACGATGCCGACCCGCTCCATTTGCTCGACCAGGCGGGCGGCGCGGTTGTAGCCGACGCGGAGACGCCTTTGTACGGCGGAGATCGAGGCACGGCGGGTCTCGGTCACGATCCGTACCGCCTCGTCGTAAAGCGGGTCGTCCTCGTCGCTCTGGCCATTGCCTCCCACACCCGCGGGACCGCCACCCTCTTCCACCGGTTCCAGCACGGCGTCCAGATAGGCCGGCTCACCGGATTCCTTGAGCCAGGCCGTCACGCGGTGCACCTCGGCATCGCTCACGAAGGCCCCGTGCACGCGCTGTACCAGCGATGTGCCGGGCGGCAGGTAGAGCATGTCGCCATTGCCGAGCAACGATTCGGCACCCATCTGGTCGATGATGGTGCGCGAATCCACCCGTGCCGAGACCTGGAAGGCAATGCGCGCGGGAATGTTGGCCTTGATCAGGCCGGTGATCACGTCCACCGACGGGCGCTGCGTCGCGACCAGCAAGTGGATGCCGGAGGCGCGGGCCTTCTGGGCGAGGCGCGCGATCAACTCTTCCACCTTCTTGCCGGTGACGAGCATCAGGTCGGCCAGCTCGTCGATCACCACCACGATGTTCGGCATCGGCGCGAGCGGTGTGCGCTCGCCGTTCTCGTCGGGTTCGGCCAGCGGGTCGGGAATGCTCTCGCCCTTCTTCTCCATCTCCCGCAACCTGCGGTTGAAGCTCGCGAGGTTGCGCACGCCCGCCGCCGCCAGCCGCCTGTAACGACGATCCATTTCGGTCACGCACCACTTGAGTGCCACGCCCGCGTCGCTCATGTCGGTGACCACCGGGGTGAGCAGATGCGGAATGCCATCGTAAATCGACAATTCCAGCATCTTGGGATCGATCAGGATCAGGCGCACATCCTCGGGCGAGGACTTGTAGAGCAGGCTGAGGATCATGGCGTTGATCGCCACCGATTTGCCGGAACCGGTGGTGCCCGCGATCAACAGGTGAGGCATGCGGCCAAGATCGGTAATCACGGCCTGGCCCGAAATATCGCGCCCCAACGCCAGAGTCAGCCTGGACGCCGAACGCTCGTAGGCCTCGGAACGCAGTATCTCGCCGAAAGTCACCAGTTCGCGGGTCTCGTTCGGCACCTCCAGGCCCACCACGGTCTTGCCGGGGATGATCTCCACTACCCGCACGCTGACCGCCGACAGCGCCCGCGCCAGATCCTTGGACAGTTGCGAAATCTGGCTCACCTTGACGCCGGCGGCGGGCTGCAGCTCGAAGCGCGTGATGACCGGGCCGGCGTGCACCGCCACCACCTCGACGTCCACGCCGAAGTCGCGCAGCTTGATCTCCACCAGGCGCGACATGGCGGTCAGCGCCTCCTTGCTGTAGCCCTCCGCATGCTCGGGCGGGGGATCGAGCAACTCCAGGGAAGGCAGACCGCCGGCGACCGGCTTGGGGGCAAACAGGGGCTTCTGGCGCTCGCGCTCGGCGCGCGGGCTGGGCGGCACCACCTTGACCGTGGGTTCGATCCGGGGCTGCGGGCGGCTCTTGCGACGCACGCGCTCACGCTCGAATTTCTCGCTGCGCTGTTCACGGGCCGTGCGCCCCTGGCGTTTTTCCCGCCAACGCGCAAAACGCACCTGCGCCCACTCGTTCAGGCGCACGCTCAAGGCACCCACACGGTCCATCAGGGCCAGCCAGGACAGGCCGGTCGCCACCGTAATGGCCGCGATCAGGAGGGCAAGCAGCACCAGCGCCGTGCCCGCATCGCCCAATACCCCGACCATGGGAACGCCGATGGCCTTGCCGATCATGCCGCCGGCGCCGCTCGGCAGCCAATCCGGTCCCGGCGAGGCCACCAGCGCGAGCAGGGTCGAAAGCGCCATCAGGCCTACGGCAAGGGCCGCGAGGCGAGTCGCACGCACCCATCCGCTGCGCTGTTTCAAGCCACGAAACAGAAGCCATCCGCAATAGGCGATCAACACCGGCAGCACATACGCGCTGGCACCCAGGACGAAGAGCAGGAAATCGCTGCCCCAGGCGCCCGCCGGGCCGATCAGGTTGTGCACGTGGGCCGAGGACGTACTGACCGTATAGCTGGAATCGGCGGCGTTGAAACTGGCCAGCGCCACCGCGAGCACCACCGCCAGGGCACCGGTCAGCCAGAATGCCGCCTCCCGGGCCGCCGGGGTCAGGCGGGCCAGGATCAGGCCGTCGGTATCGGGCTCGGGGTCGCGCTTTTGGGCCATGGCTCGGTCGATCGCTGTCGATACGCTGAGTTTAACGTGTCCCCGCCCGTAGCGTGAAGAGTAGAGACAGTGCGGAGAGTTACCAACCCGAACATAAGTAAGCCGGAAAATGCACCCACAGGGAGCACAGAGGTCACAGAGACAGGCATTGAGATCAAATCCCGGATTTGCGCTCCGCGATCTCCGGGTGCCTTGCGGTTAAGCTTTCCTTCCAGAGCCCCGCGGTTTGACGCTTCTCTTAAAATAGCCTGATCGGATTCGCATTTGCCACTACAGGAACTCCACTCCATGGCCGACATACAACATCACCCCCTCATCATCCTCGGCTCGGGCCCCGCCGGCTACACCGCCGCCGTGTATGCCGCACGCGCCAACCTCAAGCCGGTGCTGATCACCGGGCTTGCCCAGGGCGGCCAGCTCATGACCACCACCGACGTGGACAACTGGCCGGGTGACGTCGAAGGTCTGCAGGGCCCCGATCTCATGCAGCGCATGATGCAGCACGCGGAGCGATTCGGTACCACGATGCTGTTCGATCACATCGCCAGTGCACACCTGAAGGAAAAGCCTCTTCGACTGGTGGGCGACAATGGCACCTATGCCTGTGATGCATTGATCATTGCCACCGGCGCCGATGCGCTCTACCTGGGACTCGATTCCGAGGAGGCCTACAAGGGCAAGGGCGTCTCGGCCTGCGCCACTTGCGACGGTTTTTTCTTCCGCGACCAGGATGTGGCCGTGGTCGGCGGCGGCAACACCGCAGTGGAAGAAGCACTGTACCTGGCGAACATCACCTCGCGAGTCACCCTCGTGCATCGCCGCGACGAATTGCGGGCGGAAAAAATACTGCAGGACCGCCTGTTCGAACGCGAACGCGAAGGCAAGCTCCGCATCCTGTGGAACCGCACCGTCGAGGAGGTGCTCGGCGACGGCAACGCGGTGACCGGACTGCACCTCAAGGGTTCCAACGGCGAAACCGCGGACGAGACCATCGAAGTCACCGGCGTGTTCATCGCCATCGGCCATACGCCCAACACGGCGATCTTCGAAGACCAGCTCGACATGCAGAATGGCTACATCGTGGTTCGCAGCGGACGCCACGGCGACGCCACGGCGACCAACCTGCCGGGCGTGTTCGCCGCCGGCGACGTGATGGATCACGTCTACCGCCAGGCCGTGACCTCGGCGGGCAGCGGCTGCATGGCCGCGCTGGATGCCGAAAAGTACCTGGACGCGCTCGCCCAGGAAGACTAAAGCCGGGTCCCTTGCCGCACATACGCCATCCCGCCTCGATCGGCGACATCGCGCCGGCCGCCTGGGACGCTCTGGACACCGGCGGCCAACCCTTCCTGCGTCATGCCTATCTCAAGGCGCTGGAAGACAGCGGCTCGGTAGGCCCCGGGACCGGCTGGATGCCCTGCCCCGTTACCGTCGAGGACGATGCGGGCGAACTGCTGGCAACCGTGCCGCTTTACCAGAAGCACAACTCCAACGGCGAATTCATCTTCGACTGGGACTGGGCCGAAGCCTATGCGGCAACCGGCCGGGACTACTACCCCAAGTGGGTGGCCGCCGTACCTTACACGCCGATATCCGGACCGCGGCTGCTCCTCGCGCCGCATGCCGGTGGCAAGGTACGCGAAACCCTGCTCGATCATCTCTATGAGCTGGCCCGCGAACGAGGGGTATCCTCGCTGCACTGGCTGTTCCTGGAACCCGGAGAACTGCCGTTGCTCGAAGCCCGTGACAGCCTGGTGCGCACCGGATGCCATTTCGAATGGCGCAATCCCGGCGCCGCCCGCTTCGACGAATGGCTGGCGACGCTGAGCTCCTCGCGACGCAAATCCATCCGCCGTGAACGGCGCCGCGTGCGCGAAGCGGGCATCCGGTGCGAATGGCTGACCGGTACGGAACTCGATGCGGACACCCTCGCCACGGTCTATGAACTCTATGTCACCAACTATCATGTTCACGGCATGCGGCCCTACCTCACGCCGGGTTTTTTCCCCGCCCTGGCCGCCACATTGCCCGAAGCGCTTGCCGTTTGCCTGGCGCGACGCGGCGGCAACATCGTCGCCGCCGCCATTTTCCTGGAAGGCGGCAACGCACTCTACGGCCGCTACTGGGGCGCCTTCGAATGGGTCGATTGCCTGCACTTCGAGGTCTGCTATTACCAGGGCATAGAGCGCGCCCTGGCCCGCGGCTACAACCTTTTCCACCCCGGCGTGCAGGGCGAGCACAAGCTGCTCCGCGGCTTCGAACCCACCCTGCACTATTCGGCGCACTGGCTGCGGGACGACGATTTCCGGCGCGCGGTCGGCCACTTCCTGACGCGCGAACGCAGCGCGGTGGATGCCTATGCCGATGCAGCCGAACGCTACCTGCCCTACCGCAAGCCGGGTCCATGACCACTCGCCTGCCGGCTTTCATCGCTCCCGGCTCGGCGCCCGTTTTCCCGCCCGACTCGTCCGCGCTCGACGAACCCAACGGGCTGATCGCCCTCGGCGGCGACCTCGCGCCAGAGCGGTTGATTGCGGCCTACCGGCGCGGGATTTTTCCCTGGTACGAGTCGGGACAGCCGATCCTGTGGTGGACGCCCGACCCGCGCCTGGTGCTCTTTCCGCAGCGTTTCCATCTCGGTCGCACCTTGCGTCGCACCCTGCGCCGCGCCGATTTCGACATCCGTTTCGACACCGGCTTTGGGGACGTCATCAGGGCCTGCGCCGCCCCCCGTGACGGTGAACCGGGCACCTGGATCACGCCGGAGATGATCGCCGCCTATCAAGCCCTGCACCACCGGGGAACGGCGCATTCGGTGGAAGTCTGGCGGGACGGGGAACTGATCGGCGGGCTGTACGGGATCGCGATGGGCGCCGCCTTTTTCGGCGAATCGATGTTCAGCCGTGCGCCCGGCGCATCCAGTCTCGCACTGTACGCGCTGTGTGAACGCCTGCTGGCGTATGCGAATGCGTTCATCGACTGCCAGGTGCCGTCACGCCACCTGATCGGACTCGGCGCCGAACGGGTATCGCGCCGCGAGTTCAAGCGGATACGGGATACCGCCGTCGACGGCCCGGGCCCGTGGGACGATTATTTGCCTTGACCAGCCAATTTAGGCAAAATAGATCGGTTGACAACAGAGCAAATCAGACGCAATTTATGGCCAAGGAAGACAGCATACAGATGGAAGGCAAGGTCACCGAGACCCTGCCCAACACCATGTTCCGGGTCGAACTGGAAAACGGGCACGTGGTAACCGCGCACATCTCGGGACGCATGCGCAAGAACTACATCCGCATTTTGACCGGCGACAAGGTCACGGTCGAACTTACTCCCTACGACCTGACCAAGGGACGCATCGTTTTCCGCGGACGTTAAACCGCGCCACCCGACCCGATCCTCAGACGCGATCTGCGACCCCCACCCGGGCAATCAGCGGGTTCCCAGAAGGATGCCCGCCAGCAGCAATACCATCACCAGGACCCCGATAGCGGCGAAAAGCCAGTCGCGGCGACGGGTACTGTGTATCACCCCGGCGAAAAGCCTGAGAAACGGCGCGAATAGCAGAACCAGGAGGCCGGCCTCGATAAACCCCCGAGGCTGGAACTGCGCCGAACCGCGGATGGCATGAGTGACCACGTCGAAGATGCCCCGGACCTGGAACGGCTGTTCGGTGCCGCCTTCCAGAATGAACACCACCAGGCCGAGGGCGAACAACACTGACGCCAGAATGACGGCGGCAACAATGACCCATGCCGTGAAGCGACCGCCTTCCGCCGATTCCCGATTCATCCTAGAAGCCACAGTTGAACGTGCCCGAGTGTGCGGTTCCCGGGTCCGCTGACAAGGCGCGCTCCGCAGGGAATGGCTGGCCCTTTCCAAGGGGCGCAACACCGCCAGAGGGCCCGGGAACTGCGCAATCGGGTGCGTAGCGGCCTCATCCATTCGGTTCGGCTTAGCATGGAAGGCGAAAAATTCAGCATTTCTCTGCCATTACAGATGCCACGAAGCGGTCAACTGCGGTTTCTAGGATCATGCCACCCCCAGGCCGCGGAGAATCATCTCCACCGCCACAGCCGCAAGCACCAGGGTAAAGAGCCAGCGCAACCCCGCTACGGGCAGGCGCGGGAGCAACCGGGCACCGAGGGCGGAGCCCGCCAGGATGCCAAGCACGATGGGAGCCACCACGAGGGGCGGCGTGTCCCCGTGGCTCAGGTAATAGCCTGCGCCCGTGGCCGCGGTGATGCCGATCATGAAGTTCGACGTCGCGGTGGAAACACGAAACGGGAGACGCATGAACCGGTCCATGGCGAGCACCTTGAACGCACCGGAACCGATGCCGAGAAGCGCGGACAGCAGGCCTGCACCAACCATCATGGCAAAGCCGCGGCACACGCCGGTCACACCGTAGGCACGCGACCGGCCATCGGCCTCCGTGTAATGTCCGCCAAGCCCGAGCCGGCTGGCCAGGGGACTGTTTTCCGTCACCGGGGTTTCAGGGTCCGTCGCCGAAATCCGCGACAGCACGACGGTAGGCAGCAGCATGATGCCGAACACGAGAATCAACATCCGGCTCGATGCGACATGCGCTATGGCGACTCCGATGAGCGCGCCACCCGAGGCGGCAACCTGCAACACCAGACCGGCGCGCAGGTTGGTCAGACCCGACTTCATCACCCGGCGCGCGGCCCCGATAGAGGTGGCAACGACGCCGAATATACTCGCCCCGATGGCCAATTGCGCCGGCAGTCCGAAACCCAGCGTGAGTACGGGAACAACCACGACGCCACCGCCCATACCCGTCAAGGCACCGAGCCCGCCGGCAGTCAACCCCACCAGTAGCAGAACACCTATATCCAGATAGCTCATCCGCACGCCGCGTCATGCACGGAGGCATCATACCCGCTGAACATGACGCCGTCTTGAATCAGTTTTTCGAGAATTCGATCCCGTGTTCGCCCATTGTCGCGTGGATGGTGTCCTCGGAACCGAAGCGTCCGGCCAGTATCGCCTCGGCCAGCGGGTTCTCCAGTTGCTGCTGAATGGCGCGCTTGAGCGGACGCGCTCCGTAGACCGGATCGAAGCCGGCTTCGCCCAGCTTGTCGAGCACCGCCTCGTCGACCTCGAGCACGATGTCGCGCGCAGCCAGTCGGCGAGCCAGGAAATCGACCTGGATCTTGGTAATCTCACGCAGTTGTTCGCGATCGAGCGGATGGAATACCACCACTTCGTCCACCCGGTTGATGAACTCGGGGCGGAACTGCGAGCGCACGATTTCCATCACCGCGTCGCGCATCGCCACGTAGTTCTCCTCGCCCGTCATGCGCTGGATGATGTCGGAGCCCAGGTTCGAGGTCATCACGATCACGGCATTGCGGAAATCGACCGTGCGCCCCTGGCCGTCGGTCAGGCGGCCGTCGTCGAGCACCTGCAACAGCACGTTGAACACGTCCGGATGCGCCTTCTCGATCTCGTCAAGCAGGATCACGGCATACGGCCGGCGGCGCACCGCCTCGGTCAGGTACCCGCCCTCTTCGTAGCCGACATAGCCCGGCGGCGCACCAATCAGCCGCGCGACCGAGTGCTTCTCCATGAATTCGCTCATGTCGATGCGCACCATGGCCTCCTCGGTGTCGAAGAGGAAATTGGCCAACGCCTTGCATAGTTCGGTCTTGCCCACGCCGGTCGGGCCCAGGAACAGAAACGAACCGTTGGGGCGGTTGGGATCGGACAGCCCGGCACGCGAGCGGCGCACGGCGTTGGCCACGGCACCGATCGCTTCGTCCTGGCCGACGACCCGCTGGTGCAGGGCCTGCTCCATGCGCAGCAGTTTCTCCTTCTCGCCTTCCAGCATCCGCGACACGGGAATCCCCGTCCAGCGCGAAACCACCTCGGCTACCTCCTCGTCGGTGACCTTGTTGCGCAGCAGGCGCGGCGCCTCGCTTTCGGCTTCGTTCTCGCGCGCTTGCGCGTCGGCCAGCTGCTTCTCCAGCTCCGGAATGCGCCCGTACTGGATTTCCGACATGCGGCTCAAGTCGCCCGCCCGCCGTGCCGTCTCCAGCTCGGTGCGAGCGCGCTCCAGTTCTTCCTTGACCTGGGCGGTGCCCTGCAGGGCCGCCTTCTCGGCCTTGAGCACTTCCTCCAGGTCGGAAAAATCCCGCGACAGCGCAGCGATCTCTTCCTCGAGCGTCTTCAGCCGCCGCTTCGACGCCTCGTCCTTTTCCTTCTTCAGTGCTTCGCGCTCGATCTTGAGCTGGATGAGGCGACGCTCCAGTCGATCCAGTTCTTCCGGTTTGGAATCGATCTCCATGCGGATGCGGCTGGCCGCCTCGTCCACCAGGTCGATGGCCTTGTCGGGCAACTGCCGGTCGGTGATGTAGCGTTGCGAGAGCGTTGCCGCCGCCACGATCGCGGGATCGGTGATCTCGATGCCGTGGTGCACTTCGTAGCGTTCCTTGAGTCCGCGCAGGATGGCAATGGTGTCCTCGAGCGTAGGTTCATCCACCAGAACACGCTGGAAGCGGCGTTCCAGGGCAGCATCCTTTTCGATGTACTTGCGGTACTCGTCGAGCGTGGTCGCTCCGATGCAATGCAGTTCGCCGCGGGCGAGCGCGGGCTTGAGCATGTTGCCCGCGTCCATTGCCCCTTCCGCCTTGCCCGCGCCGACCAGGGTATGCAGCTCGTCGATGAACAGCACCACGCGGCCCTCTTCCTTGCCGATCTCGGCAAGTACTGTCTTCAGGCGCTCCTCGAACTCGCCGCGGAACTTGGCGCCGGCGAGCAGCGCCGCCATATCGAGCGCGAGCAGTCGCTTGTTCTTGAGCCCTTCCGGCACCTCGCCGTTGAGGATGCGCTGGGCCAGGCCCTCAACGATGGCCGTCTTGCCCACGCCAGGCTCGCCGATCAGCACGGGGTTGTTCTTGGTGCGCCGCTGCAGTATCTGGATGACGCGCCGGATTTCCTCGTCGCGCCCGATCACCGGGTCGAGCTTGCCGGATTCGGCACGGGCGGTCAGGTCCATGGTGTACTTGTCCAGCGCCTGGCGCTTGTCCTCGGCGTCGGGATCGTTGACGCGGGCGCCGCCGCGCAGTTCGTCGACGGCATGCTCGATCGCGGCTTTCGTCGCGCCGGCTTCCCTGAGCGCATCGCCCGTCACCCCCTTGTCCTCCAGGCAGGCGAGCACGAACAGCTCGCCCGCGACGAATTCGTCCTTGCGCTGCTGCGCGAGCTTGTCGGTGATGTTGAGCAAGCGATTGAGATCGTTGCCGATATGCACTTCGCCGGGCGTGCCCTTCTGCTGCGGCACCCGGTCGAGGATCGCATCGAGCCGGTTTTCCAGTACGCGGGTATTGACGCCCGCCTTGGACAGCAGCGGACGCACGCTGCCGCCGTCCTGCTGCACCATCGCCAAGAGCAGGTGGGCGGGTTCGATGAATGGATGATCACGGCCTACGGCGAGCGATTGCGCGTCGGCGAGGGCCATCTGGAATTTGCTGGTCAGTTTGTCGAGTCGCATGAATCTGGCTCGTTTCCGGGTACCTCTTAAATAAGGGCGAACACGGGCCGTTTCAAGCGCGATACCGCCTAGCCCGGAAGCAGGCGCACCAGGGCGTAGATCAGTCCGATCCCAATCGCGACCAGCAGCACCGTAGCCGCCGATTGACGGCCCTTCTTATGGCCCCGCAGGCGTGGAATGAGATCGGCCAGCGCAATGTAAATCAGGCTCGCCGAAGCCACCACGAGCACATAGGCCAGCGCCGCCGGCGAGCCGCGCAGGAACACCAGCGCGATCATGCCCCCCGCCACCATTGCCGTACTCGAAGCCATCGTAAGCGCCAGTGCCCGTGCGCGGTGCATGCCGGTCATGACGAGCACCGAAAGATCACCCACCTGTTGCGGGAGATGATGCGCCAGCACCGCCGCAAACAGCAGCAGTGCCGTCTTGTGGTTGGTCAGCACCGCGGCGGCAAGCAGCACGCCGGCCAGAAGATTGTGCAGGCTGGTGCCGGCGAGCACCAGGATTGCCGTGGCGCGATCCTCGGCGGCGGCGGCCTTCGCGGTGCCGGGCTCCACGTCGTGCGCATGGTGCCAATGGATCAACTTTTCCAGCGCAAAGAAGACCAGCATGCCCAGGGCCAGGGCCAGGCCCAGATTGACGGCGCGGGCAGGCGCGGCGCCGGCGAAGGCGCCGGGCAACAGGTCGAGACAGGCGGCGCCCAGCAGCACGCCGGTGCTGAAACTCACGAGCGCCGGGACCAGGCGCGCCAGGCGGCGCGCACCCAGGGTGGCCAGCAGCGCCGCCCCGGACGCACTGGCCAGGGCCCCGATGCCGGTCAATGCCAAAGTCCACGCCCAGTTCGCCATCACCGCTTCCCCATCGTTGGTACATTCATATTGCCCGAGCCGTCAAGGCCTGTGCTCACGGCACAATCCAGGCAAGTGTAGCCATGCGCCCCGTCTCCCCGTCCCGGCGGTAGGAGTAGAAACGATCCGGAGAGGACCCGGTGCACAACCCGCTTTGCTCCACGGCTCCGACACCCAGGGTCCGCAACCGGGCTTCGGCCAACGCCGCCAGATCGCAATACCAGTGTTCCGCATCGCGGGCGGGCATAAAGGCCTGCTCCATTCCCGGGGTATCGGCAAAAGCGGTGCGCACCACGTCATCCACTTCGTAGCAGGCGGCACTGATGCCGGGACCGATCCAGGCCGCGAGATCCGCGGCCGGCGCCTCCAGGGCACTCACAGCCGCTTCCAGTACGCCGGCGGCCAGGCCGCGCCATCCCGCATGGGCGACTCCCACGGCATGCCCGTCGCGGGCCGCCAGCACAACCGGCAGGCAATCCGCCGTCAGCACCGCCAGTACTTGCCCCGGCGTGCGCGTGACCGCCGCATCGGCAACCGGAACGTCTTCATCCACCACCTGCGCCCCCTCCGCACGGATCGCCCGCGTGCCGTGGACCTGACGCATCCACAGGGGCTCCCCCGGGAGCGCCAGGGCTTGCCGCAAGCGCCGGCGATTGCGGGCAACGGCATCGGGGGCATCGCCGACGTGGAGCGCAAGATTCAGGCTGGCATAGCCGTTCGTGCTCACGCCTCCGGTACGCACGGTGGTCAGAACTCGTACCTGCGGCGCCAGCGGCGCATCCGGTGCAATCCGATCCAACGCCATATCAAGCCTGCCGCTTCACTGGTCCGCACCGCGCAATGTAGCGAGCAATGCCGTCATGTCGTCCGGCATGGGAGCCTCGAAGGTCAGCGTTTCACCGCTCACGGGATGGGTGAATCCGAGCCGTGTGGCATGCAGCGCCTGCCGCGGGAAAGCGCGCACCGCCTCCATCGCTTCCGGGGAAAGCCCGGCCGCCAGCATCTGGCGCCCGCCGTAGACCGAATCGCCCACGATCGGATGACCGGTATGGCTGAGATGCACCCGGATCTGGTGGGTGCGCCCGGTCTCCAGGGTGACCGCGAGCAGGGTATAGCCGGCAACACGCTCGAGAACGCGCGTATGGGTCACCGCCGGGCGCCCCCGGGTATTCACGGCCATGCGAGTGCGTGCGCTCGGGTGACGCCCGATCGGCGCCTCGATGCGGCTACCGGCGACGATTTCGCCTCTCACCAGAGCCAGGTACTCGCGATGTATGTCCCGACGCTCCAGGGCGGCTACCAGTGCCGCATGCGCAGCCGTGGTCCGGGCTACGACCAACAATCCCGAAGTACCCTTGTCCAGGCGGTGCACCAGCCCCGCACGCGGCAGATGCGAAAGCGCGGGCTCATGGTGCAGCAGGGCATTCACCAGCGTACCCCGGCGATTGCCCGCTCCGGGGTGCACCACCAATCCCGGTGGCTTGTTGAGGACGATCAATGCCTCGTCCTCGTGCACGATATCCAGCGCAATCGGTTCCGGGGCATCCCCTATGACCGGCTCGACAGACGCCTCGAGGACGAGCGATTGCCCTTCGGTGAGCGTCTCTTTGGCCCGCGCGGGCCTGCCGTCCACCTGCACCCGCCCGGCGCGAATCCATGCCTGCAGACGGGTCCGCGAATACTCGGGCAATGTCCGCGCCAGCGCACGGTCCAGGCGCTCACCGGCCATTTCGGAATCCACTTTCAGCTCATGTCGCCGAACTTCGTGCTGAACATCGGGTCTGAGCCCGTTAGAATGGTCTTTTTCAGGTGCGGAAAAACGCATGCGTCGACTGACTCCTCTGCTGACCCTGGTACTCGCGAGCGCCGTCATTCTGGCCGGTTGTGCCAGCGGCCCCAAGAAAATCCCGCCCGAGACCAAACTGTACAAGAACGCGAAGGACGCCCTTACGGTTCACAACTGGAAGGCCGCAACCTCCAGCCTGCGCTCTATGATCGCCACCTATCCCTTCGGGAAGTATGCCACGCAGGGACGCCTCGACCTGATCTATGCCTATTACCGCGATAACAAGACGGACGAAGCCGCAAAACAGGCCGATGACTTCGTCAAGGAAAATCCGGCGAGTCCCTATGCGGCCTACGCCCAGTTCATGAAGGGCGTGACCTATGCCAATGCGCTGCAACGGGGTCCGGTGGCATCGCTTTTCACCATCAGCCTGGCGGATCGCGATCCAGTTGACCAGGAACAGGCATATACCGCATTCAAGCAACTGGTCAAGCGTTACCCCGATTCGCCCTATGCCAGACAGGCCAAGCAATGGATGGTGTTCGTGCGCAACCGGCTCGCCCAGTTCAATCTCAACCTGGCACGCTTTTACCAGCGGCGCAAGGAATGGGTAGCCGCCGCCAGGCATGCTGCCGATATCGTTAGCAGCTTTGGAGACTCCACGGCAGCAAAACCGGCTTTTCGCATCCTGATTAATTCCTACAAGGCGCTGGGCGAAGACGAACTCGCTTCCGATGCCCAGGACTGGTACGACTACAATTACGGTAAAAAGGCCGGTTCCCATGCTCCGGACAGTGCCGGCACAGCGAATCACTGAGAGACACGCCCCCCGCGATTGAACGGCTCGTTTCCCGGAACGAGCCCGCGGGCCCGCCCCCTTAACCGCTCCGGGGCTAGATATCGTCGGCAGCGTCCTGCTGGGATTCGGTCTGCGCCGGCAAGTTCGCCATGAATCCGGAGGTAATCGGATAGCTGCGATCGAGCCCGAAGGCACGGATCGATATCTTGACGCCCGGCGCGCCCTGCCGGCGCTTGTATTCGTTGCGCTTGACCCGCGTCATCACCTGCTCGATAGTGCGCGGATCATAGCCTTCATGGACCAGGTCCGCCGCGGTCTGATCGTTCTCTATCAACCCGGTCAGGATGGCATCGAGCACCGGGTAGGGTGGCAGGGAATCCGTGTCCTTCTGTCCTGCCGCCAATTCCGCCGAAGGCTCGCGCGTAAGCACCTGCTCCGGAATCGGTGCCGCGTCGAGCTGTCGATTGCGGTAGCGCGCCAGCTTGTAAACCAGGGTCTTGGAAACATCCTTGAGTGGCGCGAATCCGCCGACAGTATCCCCGTACAGGGTGGCATAGCCCACCGCGCTTTCGCTTTTGTTGCCGGTAGCCAATACGATGCGTCCGGTCTTGTTTGAAATGGCCATCAAAATCGCGCCGCGGCAACGCGCCTGGATATTCTCCTCGGTGACATCCGGCTTCAGGCCCGCGAACACGTCCTTGAGCACGTTCAAAAACGCCTGATACGGCTCCTCGATGGAAATAACATGGGATTTCACGCCGAGCCGCTTGACCTGCTCCTTGGCCAGCTCCACGCTGAGATCGCTGGTGTAGCGGGAGGGCATCAATACAGCGGTAACGCGGTCGGCGCCCAATGCATCGGCGGCCAGCGTCAGGGTCAACGCCGAATCCACGCCGCCGGACAACCCCACAACCGCACCTTCGAAACCGTTCTTTTCGGCGTA
>Ga0102952_1000238_pt1 | contig 24149 bp, 17 predicted proteins | sample SalPon2A_C_D1_MG_FD_78506 | JGI IMG/M metagenome (GOLD analysis project Ga0102952, IMG submission 78506) | Soil microbial communities from South San Francisco under conditions of wetland restoration - Salt Pond MetaG R2A_C_D1_MG | ecosystem: Environmental > Terrestrial > Soil > Wetlands | place... | reverse complement strand
GGATTTCCTTCAATATATTTAAAATATGAAGCAGAACTAATGGCTGTTGTCAGCAATCCTCTTTCTTTTGCCTTGAGTACACCTTCACATCCCGGCACGTTGGTAAAAACTATGTCAATGCTTATGCTTTCTTTTCCTTTTGATCTATAATTTAACATCTCTTTGTAGATGGCATCGAAATTTGTGCCCGTACCGGAAAGAAAAACTGCTACTGACATCGGATTATGGAAATTTTCGTAAATACGTTTTGTTGTATTATTATGCATGGATGTATATTGTAATAGATTAATTTTTCACTAAAGATAAAGAAAATAAACCGATATGCAAAACTATCAAAAACGAATTTTAACAGCATTGATCGGCGTTCCACTTATACTTCTGGTACTGTATACAGGCGGTATGCCGTTTTTTTTATTCATAATTGCCGTACTTTCTCTTTCTTTGTTCGAATTTTTCAGGATGGTAAATCTTAAAAATTACAGATTTATCAAGATCCTGATATTCCTGAGCTGTCTATTAATGTCATACGGGGCATACAGCTGTTCTTTTCTAATGATGACTTTCTTATCTTCTGCTGTGCTTCTATTCATGATAATACTCCTTATTAAGAGCGAACCCGCCGGACTTATAACGGCATTGGGTCTTTTTACATTTCCTGTGATATATTTCGGGTGGTTCTTTAATCATTCACTTCTTTTGAGAAATATAAGCTCCAACCCCGAACTACATGAATATGCGAACAGAGTTCAGGGATTAAAAGACCCGGGTTTCTTTTTCCTGGTACTAGTCATCGCCTGTTCATTCCTCAACGATACAGGTGCTTATTCAATAGGGAAATGGATAGGCTCAAAAAAACTTGCTCCTTCGATAAGTCCAGGCAAAACAGTTGAAGGGACCGCAGGTGGAATCCTTGTTTGTGTATTAACGGCACTAATTGTAAATCTTATTTTCTCTTTACCGTTAAGTATATTATGGACTGTTATATTCGCTTTATTCATAGGACTAAGCGCCGTAGCCGGCGATCTTTTCGAATCATCCATAAAAAGAGGTATCGGGGTTAAGGATTCCGGTAGTATCCTGCCGGGGCACGGGGGGATAATGGACAGGTTTGACAGCCTTTTCTTCGTATTTCCCGTTTCATATTATCTCATTATTATCTATTACTATATTATGGGCGTTAAATTTTATTAATGGTATCTTCAGCTAACGATGTCCCTTAGGGATATTTCTCCTAGTCTTTTTTCTATACTGTCGTCAATCTCCTTTATTATTGTGTCTACTTTCTGGGATTTGCTCGGTTTCTGGAGAAGTAATTGTGATTGATAATTGCTTCGGGATGATGCGATTATCTCGGATACTTTTATAGAACTCATATCCCTTGAAGGCAGGTATCTGGGTGGTTCATCGGAGGTTTCGGACAGCAGCCCGGAATTTCTGAGTTCCTTTACCGTCCTTTGAACGGCATCGTATGGCATATCGGTTTGTTCCACCAGTTCTGTAATACTAAGGTGTTTTTCACCGCTGTGATGATTACTGCCAATTATATACATAACAAGTAAGGATAATTTTTCCCATATTTTTGAACTCAGTACTGAAATGTCGATTTTAAGACCTGATATTTCAAGATTCTGATGACAATATGAAATCTGTGCTCCTGCAAGCAGTATAAGCCAGCTTATATATACCCACATCATGAACAGGATCAGCACGGCCAGACTAGAATAAATCGCAAAATATTTTGTAGATGATGCAACACTATAGGCAAATATGGTTCCTACGGCCTGCCAGGAAATCCCGGCTATGAACCCGCCGATAGCGGCTGAACGCAGATTAACTCTTGTGTTCGGGACAATTACATATATGAAGGTAAACAAAATTGAAACAATTATATAAGGGAGTATATATCCCCACAGTATTATAAGAGTCCCCAGAGGCTCTATAGAGCTTATCTTTTTTACTATAGTATTGCTGGCAAGTGATGCCGTGAGAGCTATTATCACGAAAAGTAAAACGGGACCTATCAGGGTCAGACTTATATAATTGCTGAATCTTCTTATTATGTTTCTTCCCTCCTTAACATTCCATATTAGATTTAACGTGTCATCTATTTTCTTTATAAGAGAAAAAACAGTCCAGACAAGTACAAGCAGTCCTATTACTCCAAGAACACCGACTTTCATATTTGAGACGAACTCCATTATCTTGAGAGTGATCTCATTGCCTTTATCACCCAGAGGTGCAAGGAATCTCATAAGCAGCGGTTCAAGTTGATTGTCGACAACCCCGAACGCCTTTAACACAGAAAAAGCCAAGGCTAAAAGAGGAACAAGTGAGAGCAGGGTGGTATATACAAGACTCATCGATCTGAGCTGAAGTTCGTTGTTATGAGTCTCTCTTACAGTGAATGTGAGGACTTTGATTATCTTTATGGCAGATGACCTGAAAGTACTGAACGTGCTTGTATCAAGGTGCCATATATCTCTTCTGAGAAATTTGTCTATCTTCTTGATGATCTCTTCCATCTAAACCTATTTTATCATTTTGTAGAAGTTATTTCACAGAATTCATGGATATTTAAACTAGTAAGTTTGTAAGGAATTCTTCGGGCTTGCGTTGATAATACCGGAAATACAACTGATTAATATTTTAAAAGTTGAAATTATAAAAGATATCGACACCGGAATTTTCTCCTCCGACCTGGCTTTCAAGCGAAAAGGAATCATTCAACTTCCATTCCAGAATAAAGTTGTTGTTGGATGTACTCTGGTTCCCCGGATATGTTGAGGGTGTTCGTTCATAGCCTATATATATGTCTTCATTTATATAAGAACCTGCTTTTATCTGGGGATTTGAGAGCCCTCCCTGTTCACCTCCCTGGATACTGAATATATCCAGTCCGAACCTGTTTCCTATAAATCCGGCTACTTCTCCGGCGGCCAGGTTTGAGGCTATTTCGCCGGCAACGTTCCTTTGCTGGGTACCAATATTGTTTCTCGAAGTACCGAATAGAATGTATGAGATTATGTCGCTCTCTTCCATCGGGGGGTTACTGGAAAGATTCAATTTTGGCTTGTCAGCTTTCCCGACTACATTTATCAAAACATCAACGTCCGAAACTTCATATGAAGCGTTGAGATCCAGCAGGGGGGTAATGGAGCCGTCTGCTGGGAAAGTTATTGATCCGCTATCGATTTTGAAAAGTTTTCCGAACACTATGTAATGTCCCCTTACCACGTCGATGTTACCCTTTATATACTGGTTCTGACCGAATTTCTTCTGTAGATTGATATCACCGGTTATCTCGACGTTTATTCCCTTACCTTTAACCCATGAATCATTTGGTATGGAAACATCTATGTCGAGACCTATTTTCTCGGTATAAAAATCCTTGTTATTTTCTTCCGACAAAATAAATTCTTCCGGTTCGTCACTTTCATCGACGAATTTTATTTCCTTGACCTCTTTACCCTGCTTATCCAGGAGAGTTATTTTGGTGTTGCTGGTTTTAAGCTTTCCGGTTATCATCGTTTTGCTTTCTTCCAGACCATTTATCTTAAGCTTTCCGCTTACATTGGCTGTGATGAAACGGGGTTTCAATAGCAGCTTGTCCAGATCAACTGTAAGATCATATGTCATTTTCCCGATGTTTATATTCCCTGAAAGTTCAGCTTCACCTTCTTCTGAAGTTATTTTTGAAGGTACTATGTTTGCAGTCCGTCCGTTTGCGGTGATCTTGAGATTGCTGACCATAATTTTATTACCGAGTGATCTTAGCCTGATATTTACATCTGATAATATTATGTCTCCGTAAAGTTCAGGGCTTGCAGGAGTGCCTTTGATGCGGAGGTTGGAGTTTAATACTCCCTGCATATCGGTGATCTCACCTACGTAAAATTTCAGCAAGGAAAGATCGGTATTATTTGAATTGAATTCGAGGTTAAGTCCGGCATTTTGTATTTCTTCACTAATATTGTTGAGGCTTAGTCCGGATTTCACCGTTCCTGAAATATATATCTGCCCTGTTTTGCTGCCGGCGGACTCCATATTGACCCGTATCAGACTGTTTTTAGCCTGAATTGACAAATTTGCATAATCAAGACTGTATCCTTCCAGCCCGGGATTTTGAGACTTTATGTCACTACTGATAACCGGATTCTGGATATTTCCGCTTATACTGATATTCCCGTTCGTTATGCCGGTATATTTATTACCTGACCCCGTGAGAATCGTAAAAACAGAGTTGTCTATATTCTTTAGTTCTGCTTTCAGATTTATGTTGTCATTAAAACCGTAGAACCCCTCAACTTCGAAGAATCCGTTTCCGAAATTCATTCTCAGGTCGTCAATTGATATTTTGTTCGGATCGATTGTTACGTCGAATGGTTTTGAACTCGAGAATTTTTCATCATTCACTAAAAAATCAATATTTTCAAAACTCAATATTCTTGTTTTTTCTTTTAACCCTTTTATCCTGATATTCATATTAAAAGACCTGTTTTCGGGTAGTACGGAGCTTATCTCTGACATTATAAGATCACCCTCTTTTTTCGCATCTAATTTTAGAACTTCGAACTTTTTGCCTGCTATCTTTGAGTTCTTGATACTGGAATTCAGGACAAATCCATCCAGATCACTATTCAGGTAAGTTTGAGCGTCAAGCTCTCCGGTACTTGCCCAGAAAAGATTTTTGTATCTGAGGTTATTGAACGATCCCACTATGTTCAACTTCGGATTATCAATCTTACCTATGATGGTTCCGTCAGCTTCTACGGTTCCTGAAAGTGGAATATCTGGAAACAGGCTGTTTATAATCTTCAGGTCTTTGGATTTTATTTTATATACAAGGTCTAGCCCGTTTTGTTTTGTTCCTTTGCCTTCAACAGACAATAACAGATCGGATGAGGACAGTTCCAGTTCGTTTACATTTAAAATACCTTTATTGTAATTCGTATCTATAACTGCATGCTCTATAGTGAGATCATTAATTTTTGATTCATCTATTTTTGAATTCACATTCAGAGACAAATTCTCCGGGATATTCCCTTTGAATGGGATAGAAGCATTAAGCATTAAACTGGTGGTCAGGTCTGTCTTGTATTTTATTTTTTCAATAACCCTGGACAGGTCAAGGCCTTTGATCCGGGAATCTATATTGAGTTCCATCCGGTTTTTGTTAATATTCGCCTGACCTTCAAGTGTAAGCTTTTCAGCAGGTCCTTCGGAAAGGCTTAAATTCCTGAAATTTATACTGGTCGAAAAATCCTCTAACTTCTTCCACTTGCCGCTTGCGGAAAGCGAGGATTTCAGTTTCGTACCGTTGTTTATTTGAATGTCACCTGTTGTAGTACCCGTAACATCTAGTAATTCACCGAGATCAAGATCAGAAATATCGGCATTGACATTGAAACTGTTCTTACTGTCGTCATTTAGATATCCACCGAAATCCACGAAGCCATCAATGTTCGTTTTGCCGAATTCCGTGTTTATGTCCCCTTTAAGAAATGCCTTTGTATCACTAATTTTGATTTTTTTCAGATCGGTCCATATCCTCCTGCCCTTTATATTGGAATTAAGCAGACTGATTTGCATGTCCGCATCGAATTTCTTATATTCCCAGGATTTACCCGATGTTTTAATGTAAGCATTGAATTCCCCTATATCCCCGGGTTTAAAACTGTCTATATATGTACTTATGTTGAAAGCGGGATTACCGTAATCATTTATTATTCCCTGTCCCTGTATGTGTATATTGTTGAAAATTGCGTCAAGGTTCTTAAAAGCTACATTATCCTTTGTTATGAGAGCGTATGCGGCGATATTCCTGAATTTTAAATTAAACGGCTCAACGTCAAAGTTTATGTTGTCACTATCAAGAATGAATTTCTTGTGAATCCCTATAAGATCTATTGAAAAGCTTGATTTCTGTATATCGAATTCTATTTCCTTCTCTTTCGCTCTGTTAATTATTCTGAGACTTGAATCACTGATTTCTGTATTTTTCAGGTAAACATTGATAAGTCTGGTTTTCTTTTCTTTATTTTCTTTGTCATTCGCTTTCTTATCGTCTTTTTTCAGTTTTTCAAAATTCCATATACCTTTTTTGTCCTTTATAAGATTTATTTCAACACCGCTTACTTTTGTATCGTATAGCGGGATATCACCCCGCAGGATCACTGAAGCAAGCAATGGAAGAGAATATTTCGTGGAAACATTATCTATACTGACAAAAGTTTCTCCTTCAACGTTTAACTTGACATCTTTTAAACGAAATCCCGAAAAGAGGTTCCCCTCCAGTTTCCCTATCATGAAATGCTGATCAATTGATGAATTTACGATATTTTCTATAGTTACGGATATATAGTTCCTTGCATACTGAGTGTTCAAAAGTGCATATAAGGAAATGATTGCTAATATCAGTAATACGAACAGAACCAATATTATTCTAAGAAATTTGTTGTTCATGAATTCTATGTGTATTTTCTAATTAATTATAATTGAAATCAATGCCATATGTTTATACAGCTTTGTTTTCGATCCCCAGGAATTTTTTTCTGTATATTTCAACAAAACTGATAAAAAGTGCAAGAAGTACAGGGCCGATAATTATCCCCGAAAATCCAAAATATTGTATCCCTCCCAGGATCGCAAGGAACAAAAAAAGTGTATGAAGTTTGACCTGTTTGCCAATTATAATGGGTCTCAGCAAATTATCAGAGACGGATATCACGAACACGCCGTAGCAAAGTAGTATAACTCCCTGGGTTGGGGAACCATTGAACATCAGGATTAAAGCAACAGGAAACCATATAAACGCAGCACCAACTAGTGGGAGTATGGATAATATAAAGCAGAGAAAACCCGCCAGAACAGGATATCCTATACCTAGAATCATAAATATAACTGCTACCAGCAATCCCTGCACTGCAGCAACAGCAAGATTGCCGATAACTGTTACATATATAGTTTTTGAAAAAATAGAGGTTATGTCGGATTTTTCAATGTCATCCATAGGTATTGTATTAATGAGGTACGAGTAGAATCTTTCCCCGTCTCTAAAAAAAAAGAAGAGGGCGAAAAGCATTATCCCGAAGTTTATTACGTAAAGTGTTACGTTCTTTGCAATATTCTGGGCAATATTCACTATACCCTTGCTTGTATTTATAACTGTACTTGACAAAAGGCCTACAATATCCATTTGCTCAATGTCGAATCTGCTCCTGATCTCGACGAGAATTTGATGTGGAACTATGGTCTCAATTATTTTGTTATCCGTAATTGTGCTTAACTCTGATTTAATTTTTGCTATTTTGTCTCCTGTCTGAAGAGTTGAATAAAAATCGTATGATTCTATTGCAAGACTGGTGAATAACAGCAGTATGGGCAGAATTATGATCAGCGTGGTGAGAATTATCATTATTGTCGAACTGACATTTCTTCTGTTTTTTACTATTTCGTTAAGTTTTTTGTAAACAGGAAAAAGTATGGTTGCCAGGACTACTGACCATAGAAGCGGAATAAAAAAAGGCTTTAGAACTTTAAATAATAAGTAAAATATTATTAAAAAAAGGAATCCAAAAAACCATTTGTAAATGTTAGTTTTGTCCATATTAAGACTTTTTTAGTTTATAACACGTATAGAAAAATACAAAGCTAAAATTTATTGTGTAAATTAAATATCTTTATCATCTAATATAGTTCCCAGGGAGTATTTTTCTATGTTTAAATCAATAAAAAGATTTGTGATTTTTGTCCTAGTAGCATTCGTGATAGCAACTGTTATAGTTTTCTTCCCCAAATTCGAATGGAATTCTCCGGTAGTAAAGTTTATAAATGACTCGAAGTCCGTGGGAACAAAACCATTTGATATAAAAGTAAGTGATAAAGGTCAGGGTCTCAAAAAAGTATACGTTTCGCTAATTGACAAGAAAGGAGAGACTCTTGTAGCAGAAAAGGAATATTCCGAACCACTCGAATCTGATACCATTAGTATCGAGCTTGGATCAAGTGAAATCGGGGTAAAAGACGGTCCCGCAAAGATAAAGGTTTTTGCAGAGGATTATTCCCGATTCAGACTGTTTAGCGGTAATACGACAACTGCTGTCAAAAATATAATAATAGACCTTACCCCTCCAAAAGTCGATGAGATAGCAGGAACTCAATATATTAATCACGGAGGTTCAGGTGTACTTATCTACCATACATCCGGAGACGTAGTAAAATCAGGTGTAAGTGTTGGCGAATACTTTTTCAAAGGCTATAAAGGAAATTTTAAACAGCCTGATACTTACATTTGTTTTTTTGCATACCCCTATGACATTGACAATGATGCTGATATAACTATAAAAGCAGTTGATGAAGCCGGTAATGAAAGAGATATCCCATTCTATTATTCATTGAAGAACGTTAATTACAGTGAAAGAAAAATAGACGTACCGGACAGATTCATCCAGAAGAAGATGATCCCCCTGATGAAGGAGAACGTCACTGATGATGTTTACCTTAAAGAGATATTCTTGAAGGTAAATAAAGAACTCAGGAAAGCTAATAACAAGAAGATCTCTGATATAACATCTGATTCCCGGGACGAAATTTTGTGGAAGGGGAAATTCCTGCAGCTATCAAATTCCAAGGTTGAAGCAAATTTTGCGGATTACAGAACATATATAGTAGATGGAGACGCAATAGATCGTGAGTATCATCTGGGCTATGATCTCTCGGTAACAAAACATTACCCTGTCGAAGCTGCCAACGACGGAGTAATTGCCTATGCCGGGGATATGGGCATTTATGGGAACGTGGTCATAATAGATCACGGAATGGGTCTGATGACACTCTATGCGCATATGAGCTCCATATCTGTGGGCAAAGGCGAAAAGGTCTCAAAAGGGAGTATCCTCGGCAGGACAGGAGAAACCGGATTGGCAGCCGGCGATCACCTGCACTTTGGTGTTTATGTGCAAGGTGTACCTGTAAGACCTATAGAATGGTGGGACCAAAAATGGATCAGGGACAACATAGTTTCCAAGATCGAGGAAGCCGGATCAGGAACTTCCCTGAAATGAACTAAAATAACGGAAGAAATAATTGATAATATACGGAAAAAACCCTGTTCTGGAATTTATAAACAATTCACCCGATATAGTTGAGAAAGTTTATATTCTCGGGGGAGGTACAAACAGAGAGAATGCCCTGATAATCGAAGCGGTCAACAGGATTGACATTCCTTTATTAAAAAGATCAAAACAACAGCTGAATGATATTTGTAAAACTTCCAAACATCAGGGCGTTGTCGCCAAGATAAAAGATTTTGAATATGCCGATCTTAAGTACTTACTTAAAACTAAAAAAGATAAAAATAAAATTATTGTAATTCTCGACCATCTGGAAGATCCTCAGAATTTTGGGGCTATTCTCAGGAGCTGCAGTTTTTTTGCTGTTGATGGTGTGGTTATTCCCAGGAACCGTGCTGTATCAGTGACACCTGCGGTCATAAAGGTATCTGCCGGTGGAGCGTCATCAGTTCCGGTTACAAAAGTTACAAACCTGTCTGCAACTATAAAAAAATTAAAAGATTCCGGTTACTGGATCGTAGGCACTGACGCAGGGAGTGGTGATGATCTGCGAAGTCTTAATGTAAACGGGCTTGATATTGCTGTGATAGTTGGTAATGAATCAAACGGAATATCGGAAAAGCTCAAAGCACATTGTGATTATCTTGTAGGCATAGTAGGTTACGGTGAGGTCTCTTCACTTAATGTATCTGTGGCGACGGGGATAATTATATATGAATTGAGCGAAGCTAAGAGCGGTATTAACCTGAATTGACCAATTTCATTAATTCTTCTTCGTTTATTACAGTAACACCCAGTTCCCTTGCCTTATCAAGTTTTGAACCGGGATCTTCACCGATTACAACATAATCTGTGTTACCGGTTACAGATGAAGTGACTTTCCCACCTAAAGATTCGATAAGTTTTTTCGCTTCATCTCTCGTATATTCTTCAAGTGTACCGGTAAGTACAAATGTTTTACCATAAAGGATTGTTGATTTTGTTTCTGCCTCGGGATAGATGATGTTAACTCCGGAATCAAGTAATCTTTCTATTGTAGTAATATTGCTCTCTACACTGAAAAAATTGCTGATGCTGGTGGCTATCTCTGGACCAATTGATGGAATATTAACGAGTTCCTCGAATTTTGCTTTCTCGAGTTTTCTCAGATCATGATAGTTATGCGCGAGTATTTGTCCGGTCCTTTCGCCTACGTGCTTAATGCTCAGGGCATTTAAAAATCTTTCAAAACTGATATTCTTCGAATTCTCAATTGCCCTTATGATATTCTCTGCTGATTTTTCTCCCATTCTATCCAGTGGTATCAGGTCCTTAACAGTAAGGAAGAATATATCCGAAGGATCTTTTACGAGTTTACTGCACATTAGTTGTTCAATAATCTTTTCACCGAGACCATCGATATCGAATGAACTTCTGGATGCAAGATGCTTTAACCTTCCCCTTAACTGGGCCCTGCAGGAAAAGTTAGGACAGAAATAATAGGAACCGTCCTTTTCCACTTTAGTACCGCAGACCGGGCATTCCCCGGGCATTTTAAATTCCTTTTCAGAACCGTCGCGTTTCTCTGTAATGGGCTTGACAACCTCAGGGATTACGTCACCAGCTCTCTGTACGATAACTGTATCACCGATCATTACCTGTTTTTCAATTATCACATCTTCGGTATGCAGAGAAGCCCTTTTTACGGTTATGCCTCCTATATTAACGGGCTTGAGCTCCGCTACAGGGGTGAGAAGTCCCATTCTTCCTACCTGAACTGTAATATCATTTATAACTGTAGTAGCTTCTCTCGGTTTGAATTTAAATGCTATGCACCATCTGGGGTATTTTGATGTGAATCCGAGTTCTTTCTGAAGTTTCCTGTCGTTAACCTTGAAAACCACACCATCTGTTTCATAATCAAGAGATTCTCTCAGTTTTTCCATCTTTTTATGATACTTGATCGCCTCGTGAATATTTTTACGGGTGCCGATCCTTTTTTCCTGCTTGAATCCCCACTCCCTTAGCTGTTCCGATATTTCCAATTCGTTATTAAAATCAATGTCTGAATAATATCCGATCCCCCATGCATACAAATAAAGTGGTCTTTTGGCTGTTATCCCTGAATCCAGCTGTCTTAGAGATCCTGAAGCTGCGTTCCTGGGATTAGCGAATAACGGGATTCCCTGTTCGGAGAAATATTTGTTTAGCTCTTTAAAATCCTCGACAGGCAGGACTACTTCTCCTCTAACTTCGATTACAGAAGGTTTTTGTCCACCTCCCTTTAGGTTAAGGGGAATTGAACCGAGAGTTTTCAGGTTCTGTGTTATATCTTCTCCGACTTTTCCGTCACCTCTGGTTGCTCCGTGTGTTAAAGTGCCGTTTTCGTAAGTCAGGGAAGCGGAAACCCCGTCAAATTTAGGCTGTACGAAGTATTCTATATCTTCTTTGGATGATTCGAGTGCACGTTTTATCCTGTTATCAAATTCAATTGCTTCTGCTTCATTAAGTACGTTATCTATACTTAGCATTGGAACTCTATGCTTTAAGTGTCTGAATCCTTCAGCGACTGTTCCTCCGACTCTGCTGGAAGGCGAGTCTGAGGTCTTGAGATCAGGATAAATCTCTTCCAGTTCTATTAATTCCCTTAACATTCTGTCAAACTCGGAATCGGATATAATCGGTCTGTTTTTTACATAATAAAGATAATTGTGCTTTTCTATTTCTTTCCTTAAGGTCTGAATTTTATTTTCTGCGTCTTTTCTTGACATCTTCTGCATTATTTAGGTTTAAGCTCTTTCAGCCAGGTAGTTATTTTTCCAACATCAACTGTATTGAGTATATCTTTTTTTGTTGCAAATCCTCTCCTGGCAGTTGCAACTCCATAGCGGATGTTCGAAAGTTGGTTTGTGTTATGTGCGTCTGTAGATATGACCAGTTCAACACCTTTTTTTATTGCCTTTTTTACATGAGTATCTTTGAGGTCCAGCCTTTTGTATGATGAATTGATCTCAAGTGCCTTTCCAAGATCATAAGCTGTATCAATAACAGCATCCATGTCTACCTCATAAGCTCTCCTTTCACCAACCAGCCTTCCGGTCGGATGTCCAAGTATATGTACCAAGGGATTTTTCAAGGCTTTGATTATTCTTCGGGTCATGTCTTCATTGCTCATATTGAAATTACTGTGAACTGACGCTATTACCAGATCAAGCTCGTGAAGTATATCATCCGGGTAATCAAGAGATCCGTCTTTTCTGATATCCACTTCGGCTCCCATGAGCACTTTTATCCTGTCAGTGCTGCTGTCGATTTCTTCAATTTCTTTTTTCTTTTGCATAAGCCTTTTTATATCCAGACCGTTCGCTATTTTTGAAGAAGGGGAATGGTCAGTTATCGCTATGTATTCATAACCCATTTCAATTGCTGCCATTATCATTTGATTAACTGAAGATCTGCCGTCGCTCCATGTGCTGTGTGTGTGAAGATCGCCCCTTATATCTGATAGCTCAACCGTCGAAGGTAAACGGCCAGAAAGTGATAATTCGATCTCCTCTATATCTTCCCTTAATTCTGGCTGGATATAATCAGCACCGAGTTCTCTGTAAATATGTGATTCGTTACTTCCCGCGATTCGGATACCGTCCCTGAAAAGTCCGTTTTTGTTCAATAGAAACCCGCTGTCAGCAGCTATTTTATTTAATTTATCATTATGTTTTCTTGAACCAGTGAGGTAAAGCAGTGTTGAACCATAGGAACTGTCTACACAATATGTAAGGGTGAATTCTATATCTTTTTCCGTCCTGAATTCTGCAAATGATTCCTCCTTTTTTGAAACCGATGAAATAATATCCAGCTTGGAGAGTCCATCTGTAATATCTATCTTCCCGTCCTTGATACAAAGCAGGTTAATATTTCTAACGGTCTCCTTCATCCTTCTTACAGAACCTGCTATCGTTGGTCTTGAATCCGGAGATAATCTTTTAATTTCGGAAACCAGCAGTTCAGCCAACGGTAATGCAATCCCGATGTTGATCCTGCCAATGTTCTGTTTGTAATGTGCTATGTTCGTTTTAAGTTCGTTGATTTTTTTGTTTCCGAGCCCTCTTATTCCAAGAGCCTTTTCACTATTGAGCAGGTTATCGAGCTGCTTAAGCGATCTGATATTGTGTGAGACGAACATATTTGATAGAAATTTAGTACCAATACCACGAATACTGAGAAGATCGAGAAATTCTCCCGGCACTTTCGCTTTCAGTTCATCGTAGTAAGTCAGGGAACCAGTTGTTATATATTCGTTGATCTTATCGGCCAGGTCTTTCCCGACCCCTTTTATTTCAGTGAGTTTCTGTTTTGCCGTCAGATCTTCGAGATCTGTTTCCATATCCCTGATGGTTCCGGCAGCATTCCTGTATGCCCTGGACTTGAAAGGGTTTTCACCAATTATTTCAAGTATATTTGAAATAATTTCAAATATATACGCTATTTCCTCATTTGTTTTCATCGGGAACTGTGTAGATACATTGATATGCAGAGAGAGAATTTACTGCAATTACTCGTAATCGACCGAGGCCGTTTCGGTCTCGGAAACGTACTGTTTAATACCCGAGAATATCCCTTCAGCGATCTTTTCTCTGTATCTATTATTATTAAGCCTCTTTTCCTCTGTTGGATTTGAAATAAAAGATGTCTCTACGAGGATGCTTGGAATATCAGCACCTATAAGAACAATGAAAGGAGCCTTCTTTACACCTTTATTGCTAAATGGTTCATACTTTGAAGATATCTCGGAATATACGGAGTTTTGTACGTATTTAGCGAACTTTTTTGATTCCTCTATCTTTGAATTTAGAAGGTAGTTCTTGATTATATCCTTGAGATCACTAACTCTCTTTGTGGTCGTTGCGTTCTCTCTGGCAGCAACTTCAAGTGCTCTTTTATCGTTCGTGAAACTTAATATGAAAGTTTCAAGACCGTAGGCACTCCTGTCCCTTGATGCATTACAATGGATTGATATGAACAGGTCGGCTTTTAATTTTCTTGCTATAGCTGTTCTTTCTTCAAGAGGGATGAAGGTATCATCGGTTCTTGTCATATATACCTTCCCGATTCCGATCTGATCTCCTTTTGACTCGAGAATATCTTTAAGGGCTTTTCCTATTTTAAGGTTTATATCCTTTTCTTTAACGCCGCTTGGCCCGATTGCACCGGGGTCATGACCGCCGTGACCGGGGTCTATCACAACTGTTCCGATCTTCAAACCAAGCACCTGCCTCAGGCTGTCAACACGGGGGGGGGTATTGGGAACATTCCCTGATATTATCTGAGAAGGGTTTCTTTTGGGTTTATTGTCTTTATCGTCTCCAAAGACATGATAAGGATCTGCTTCTCCTCCCTGTATGTCCATCACGATCCTGAAAGGGTTTGTCAATGAAAATACCTTATAGTCCTCAAAACTTTTTATATAAAGAACCACTCTTGAAATGTCCGTTGTGTTTCTGCCGAACTTTATCTTGTCAAGAAGTCCTTTAGTTATAGGTTCCACGTAAAGATTATTGTCTAATTTCGTATCTTCTATATCTACGTATAATCTTGGCGGAGTGTGTAATTTCGTATCAGCTCTCAGAAATTTTGATTTGAAAGGTACTTCATCACTTACCTGTATTACCACTCTGGTGTAATTATCGGTGGACCAGTGCCTGATCTTTGTAATTTTCGGAGGTCCTCCTGCATCGAATCTCTCACCGTAGCTTTTCGCCGGTTTGAATGGTGAAAGCTCACCAAGCTTGTTCTTTGCGGCATAGATCATGTCACCTTCGGGAAGGTCGTTCACTATTTTTCCATATTCAAGATATGCTTCTGATTTTTTGCCTATTTTTTCTACAATTCTCGCAATCCTTATCTGTGCATCATCTGCGAGATCGTTAAGAGGGTAGGTACTTACGAATTCCCTCGATACCTTCACAGATTTTTTATAATCCTCATCTGAATTGAACTTCTCCCCCATTTCTTCATACATTTTTCCCGAAAGGAACAGGGAATTAGGTGCTTTGTTGCTTGACGGGTAGTTCTGGTATACGCTGTAGAATGCTCTGGCGATAGTATTCCATATCTTTTTATCTTTTGATTTTTGCGGATCGGCAGCGAGTGACCTGTAAAGTGTGAGTGCCTCTGAAAAAAGTTCCTCGCCCCTGTCCTTTGCATAGCTGTTTACGCAAAGAGAGGATAGCATCAAGGTCATAACTATCAGGATTAAATTAAACTTATTCACCTTGTGGATTTATTATATTGTTTTTTGTAATGAATGTAAATTGATTTATTGCATTAAATATTAATCTTAACTTATTGTATTCTTTACAATTAACGAACCATCTTTGCATTAGTTTGTTGTTAATGCTAAGTTTTTTTAGATGAAAATCAAGATTTTGGGTTGCGCTACATCAACCGGGGTTCCGATTGTTGGTTGTAGCTGCCGGGTTTGTAAATCCGAAGATCCCAGAAATAAAAGAACCCGAAGCTCTGTATTCATTGAGAAAAACGGGACAAATTTTTTGATTGATTCATCCACGGACCTCAGGTGTCAGGCTTTAAATAACGATATTACTCTTATAAATGCAGTACTTTACACCCACTCCCATGCTGACCATACGCATGGCATAGATGATCTGAGAACTTTTAACTTTATTAACAAGAATATGATTAGTTGTTTTGCCAATGAAATGACGGTTGATAACATAAAATCAACTTTTAAATATATCTTTCAGGACATTCCTGTGTTCGGTGGCAAACCGAAACTGAAATTCAGTGTTGTGAAGGATAGATTCGAATTTCGGGGCGTTGAGATCATCCCGGTGGAAATAGAACATTCCACCTGGAAGATATTGGGCTACAGGATCGATGATTTTGCATATCTTACTGACTGCAGCGGGATACCTGAAGTGTCTATGAATAAATTGAAAGACCTGGAACTCTTGGTCATCGGAGCACTAAGGTACAGAACCCACCCGGCGCATTTCAATGTAGAGCAGGCTGTTGAACAGGTGGGGTTAATATCCCCTAAACATGCGGTTTTCACACATATGGGTCATGAAATAGATTATAATGAACTTAAGAAAAGTCTTCCCCGGAATATTGAACCGGGTTATGACGGACTCGAATTCGAACTTCACGATAAATAAGCAAGAGGTTGAAGATGCAGGAAATTATTAAACAGATTAAGCACAGGAATAACAGCAAGATAGTTCTTTGCGTTCTTGACGGACTGGGAGGTATACCCGTCAAAGGAAAAACAGAATTGCAGGCTGCAAACTCTCCCAACCTGGATGCACTTGCGAATCAGAGTGAATGCGGACTTCACATACCGGTTATGAGAGGGATTACGCCGGGTAGTGGTGCGGCGCATCTTGGTTTATTCGGATATGACCCTGTTCGAAATGAGATCGGCAGGGGAGTACTCGAAGCACTTGGACTGGGGATCGATATAGGACCTCACGATATTGCTATTCGCGGGAATTTTGCAACCGTCGAGTACAAAGATACCAATCCTTTTGTGACAGACAGAAGGGCAGGCAGGATTCCGACCGAAGAAAACAAAAGGATAGTCAAAAAGATAACGGGTAATATAGATAAGATCGGTGGAGTGGAAGTTAAACTGTATTCGGGACTTGAGCACAGATTTGTCGTAGTACTCACATTTAAAGAGAAGGTTTCGCCCGAGTTCGATCTTATAAATGACACTGACCCCCAGGAGACGGGGAAATCGCCTCTTTCGCCGGTCGGGAAAAATAACAAATCTGAGAGAGTTGCCAATATCGTTAAGGAACTGGTTGAGGAGATCTCAAAGATCTTACGTGATGAGGAAAAGGCAAACTATATCCTGCTCAGAGGTTTTTCTGCACACCCCCAACTGGAATCATACGATGAAATATACGGCCTGAATGCCTGCTGTATCGCCACCTATCCTATGTATAAAGGTGTATCAAAACTTGTGGGTATGGATATTCTGGACATCGAGGGTAACACCATATCGAGTGAAGTTGATACTCTAAAAAAGGAATTCGGTAATTATGATTTCTTCTACATGCATATTAAAAAAACGGATAGTTACGGTGAGGATGGAAATTTTAAATCAAAGGCCCGTGTGATAGAGGAATTCGATGGTCTTTTGCCGGAAATAGAGTCCCTGAACCCCGATGTTATAGCGATTACCGGTGACCACTCAACTCCTTCAAAAATGAAATCACACAGCTGGCATCCTGTCCCCCTGTTGATATACTCGGGTAATTGCAGAAATCATAAGTTGAAGGGTTTTTATGAAGAGGAATGTCACAGGGGTGAACTCGGAATTATAAACTCGACTGACATTATGCCTCTTCTGCTCGCTCACTCGGGTAGGTTAAGTAAGTTCGGTGCGTGATAATTTACACTTGAATTTGCGCTTCCTTGTGCTAGCTTAATGATGCTTATACAGGCCGAAGTGGCGGAACTGGCAGACGCGCTATCTTGAGGGGGTAGTGCCCACCGGGCGTGGGGGTTCGACTCCCCCCTTCGGCACCATTTGATGAGTACAAATAGACAAATTAACATTTATTATCTTTTTTATATGTTCTGCCATATCTAATTCTTCCCATATGCAACCATGTAAATTTGTAAATTAATATTTGCCGGATCATATCTATCATTTTGTGTTAAAATTGAAATTCTGATCATGGGAAGAAGAATACCGGAAACATTAACTGACGATGAGCGGATGCTCCTCCTCAGTCAACCAAATCACAAAGCTCCGACCGGGCTTAGGGATGCTGTTATGATGCGTCTCATGGTAAATGCGGGTCTCAGATGCATGGAGGTCCTGAACCTGAAGGTAAACGAAGTCGATCTCGATGAAGGCAGGGTATTCATAAGACAGAGCAAGGGCAAAAAGGACCGTATAGTATGGATAGGAGATGAAGACCTTGAAGTGCTCAGAAACTGGATTTCAATTAAACCCGGATCGGAATTTATGTTTACTACTTTAAAAGGTAAAAGAATTATGGACAGGTACCTGCGCGCCATGGTGAAGAGAAGGGCTAAAAAAGCAGGGATTGTAAAGGATGTTCATCCACATTTACTCAGGCACAGTTTTGCAACTGACCTTCTAAGGAAAACACGGAACATAAGGCTTGTGCAAAAGGCTCTCGGACATAGTCATCTTGCGACAACAATGATCTATACCCATGTTTATGATGAAGAACTTTCCGGAGCTATGAAATCTTTCAGAAGCTGATTTTTCGGATGATATAAAGTTTGTATCTATCTGGGTTGTGGAACAGATCCACCTGGTATATTATTCGTATTGTCGTTCAGAACTTTCTTGTAATATTCCTCAGATTTATCAAAATTTCCCTTGTTTTCATAAGCCATGCCAATGTGTAGCATTGCCTTTGATTCATAGGGGCTGTTCTTGTTTTCAAGTTGTGACAGGTATTTTATGGCGTCGTCCCACTTGCCGAGATTGAAATATGAAAGACCTATTGTAAATAAAGAACTCTCTCTTAGTAACTTATCTTTGCCGGCTTTGTTAAGATAACCTGTCAGGATATCGGCTGATTTTTCAAAATTGGCGATGTCAAAATTTATCAGTCCTGAATAATACATTGCGAGAGATGCAGATTTCTGCCCCGGATATTTATCCTCGATCTTGCCAAAAGTATCAAGTGCCTGGTCGATCTTGCCGGAATTGTATTCCTCAAGACCGGTCTCAAACATCTTGTTTGCTTCAAGCATATTCTTGTGACGGTTTATATTTATAAAATAAATGGCTATAAGGATGAGGATCAGAATTATGAAACCATAGACAATTTTATCAAAGTAATTCTGACTTTTTTCCAGCATGTCTATGGCCATCTGTCTGAATTTATCAGGCCTTTTTAACTGTTTGAGCGTATACTTGATTCTTTCTGACATGGAAAATGAATTATAATAACTCATCCGGTAATTACAAGTATGGTTTTGGCATTGGTTAAACTTAAATATTTGTTAAGTGGTTATTGCCATTATATCGCTGTATATATACACTTTTTGAGTCATGAAAAAATTGCTGACCGGTCATCACATATATATAATTCTCATCGTTCCACTTATGCTGTTTAGCGTTTTTATTCTCAACAGTGATGGTCTGCTGGCACAGGACACTTCTCAAAACCGGGTGATTTCTATAAAGATAGACGGCACTATCAATCCATCCACAGCGGATTATATAAAAGCTGCTATATCAAATGCCGATGAAGGATCGATGCAGGCTGTTCTAATACTTCTTGATACTCCCGGTGGGCTTCTGAATTCAACAAGAGATATAGTTAAGGATATAATGAATTCCCCCGTGCCTGTAATAATCTACGTCTATCCAAAAGGTTCCTCCGCTACTTCAGCAGGTGTTTTTATTACACTTTCTGCCAATGTTGCAGCAATGTCTCCCGGAACGAGCATAGGGGCTGCACATCCTGTTTCTATCGGCGGAGAACAAAATTTTCCAGGAAAGAAAGATGATAATGAAAGCAGTAAGGGAAAAGACAAGTCGGACAGTGTTATGTCCGAGAAGGTCGAGAATTATGCCGTTTCATTTATAAAGAGTATAGCTGAAGAGAGAGGCAGGAATGTAAAGTGGGCAGAAAAGGCAGTTCGTGAAAGCGAGTCAATTACCGCAAGTCAAGCGCTTAAAATTAATGTAGTGGATATCGTTTCACCAGGTATTAGTAATCTTCTGAACAGTGTTGACGGAAGAATTGTAAAGGTAAGGGACGGGGAAGTTAAACTTTCGACGAGAGATGCAAACGTCGAATATATGGAGATGAGTCTGAAGCAGAAGATCATAAACATTATCAGCACGCCCGATATTGCGTTTATGCTGATCTCCATAGGTTCACTTGGAATATTGCTCGAGTTCTACAATCCGGGATTGATATTCCCGGGTGTTGCAGGACTTATGTCATTGATAATAGGGTTTATATCTCTTCAGATAATACCGTTTAATTACGGAGGGCTTGCACTCTTGTTTCTCGGTCTTGCACTGTTCGCTGCCGAGATATATGTTACGAGTCACGGTTTATTGAGCATCGCAGGGTTGATATGTTTTGTTTTCGGTGCACTCCTTCTTTTCGATACCCCGGGTTCGGATCTCCGGGTTGGGTATGATGTTATTATAGCTACTACACTTGCAATAGGTCTTTTCTTTTTCTTTGTCGGATATCTAATTACAAAAAGTTTTTCAGTTCCCGTGAGAGGTGGATACGAAGGTCTTTTGAACCAGAAAGGCGAGGTCATTGAATGGTCAGTTAATTCAGGAAGGGTTTTTGTACAGGGTGAATACTGGTATGCATACAGTGATGACACTCTTGAGAAGGGAGATGCAATAAAAGTTGTTGAAAGTAAAGGTGAATTAAAAATAAAAGTCAGTAAGTTATAGTTTAATATCTGGAGGTAGATATGACACCGACAATCGTGTTTATAGTAATTATTGCATTGTTTATTCTTTCCGGAATCAAAATCCTGAATGAATATGAAAGAGGAGTGGTATTCCGGCTGGGAAGAATTGTCGGGGCGATAGGGCCGGGATTCAAATGGATAATCCCGGGTATCGATAAAATGGTCAAGGTAAGCCTTAGAGTTGTTACCATGGATGTTCCTCCCCAGGATGTAATTACCAGGGATAATGTCTCTGTAAAAGTTAATGCGGTAGTCTATTTCAGGGTAATAGAACCTGTAAAAGCTATAATTCAGGTTGAGAACTACCTGTATGCGACCTCCCAGCTTGCTCAAACTACACTGAGGAGCGTTCTTGGACAGGCTGAACTGGACGAACTTCTTTCTGAAAGGGACAGACTCAATGCAAAACTTCAGGAAATACTGGATAAACATACCGACGGCTGGGGGATTAAAGTAACACTTGTAGAGGTTAAGTACGTGGATCTTCCCCAGGAGATGCAAAGGGCGATGGCAAGGCAGGCACAGGCTGAAAGGGATAGAAGAGCAAAGGTCATCAATGCCGAAGGTGAATACCAGGCAGCGACAAGGTTGTCCGACGCATCTGAGATTCTTGCGAAGAATCCTATGTCTCTTCAATTGAGATTCCTTCAGACACTTCTCGAGATCTCGAATGAAAAGAGCTCTACTGTAGTTTTTCCTATACCAATGGACCTGATAAAACCGTTTATGGAAAAATACGGCAAGGACGATCCGGAAGAGAACAAGAAATAATCTTTTACAAAGGAAGCTGAACCTGATATGGAAAAGCGAAAATTAATTCCGCTGCTGATGTGCTTTATTCTGTTACTTTCCTGCGGTTCTGAGAGCGGCAAGAAAAATGTAAAAACCCCCAGGACACTTAATCAATCTGAAAATCCTGCTGATGATACAACTGCGCCAAATGTTTCCGGTGACTGGCTTATATATCACCTTGGTGCGGAGCCTGCGACTTTGAATCCAATAACAGCAACAGATGCAGCACAATCAACTGTTGCCGACGGGAAGATATACGAAAGTCTGTTAAAACGTGATAATAAAACACTGAAGCTCGTACCCGTACTTGCAAAATCATGGGAGATTTCTGACGACAAACTGCAATATATCTTTAAACTGAGACAAGATGTTAAATGGCATGACGGCAAACAATTCACAGCTGAAGATGTTGTTTTTTCCTACGACCGCATTATGGACCCGAAAGTTGACTCTCCTCACCTTAAAAGCTATTACCAGGAAATCCTGGATGTAAAAGCCATCGACAAATACACGGTTAAATTCAGATATTCGCGCCCCTATTTCCTTGCTTTAGAAATATGCGGTGGTATGCCGATAGTTCCCAAACACATTTTTGAAGAGGGTGACTTCAATACAAACCCTGCCGGCAGGGACCCGATAGGTACCGGTCCTTATAAATTCTTAGAGTGGAATACAGGAAGCGAGATCGTTCTTGAGAGGAACAACGATTACTGGGGCAAGGAACCATCATTGAAAAAAATAATATTCAAGATAATTCCCGACCCTACAGTCACTTTCCAGGTACTGAAGAGACAGGAACTCGATGTGGCCGGCCTGACACCGATCCAGTGGGACAGGCAGAGTGATACGCCTTCTTTTAAAAAACATTTTGATAAATACAGCTACTTCACGCCTAACTATAATTTTATCGGCTGGAATATGAACGAACCCTATTTTAAGGATAGAAGGGTCAGGGAGGCGATGACGCATTTTGTTAACAGGAAGCTAATACTGGACAAGATCCTTCTCGGCCTGGGCGATGTTGTTACAAATCCTTTCTATATAAACAGTCCTGAATACCCGCATGACATTAAACCGTTTGAATACGATCCTGACAAGGCAAGAAAATTACTTGACGACGCAGGGTGGACCGACAGCAACGGTGATGGCGTAAGGGATAAGAACGGTGTTAAATTTGAATTTGAGCTCCTCATTCCCAGCGGTTCCGATACCAGTGAAAAAATAGCTACCATTCTTAAGGAACAGCTTGATAACAGCGGAATAGTAATGAACATCAGGAAGACTGAATGGGCTGTCTTTACCACAAGGCTGAGTGAAAGGAAGTTCGATGCCGTTATACTCGGCTGGAGTATGGGTGTTGAATCCGACCCCTACCAGATATGGCATTCCTCGCAGGTTGAAAAGGGTTCCAATTTCGTCGGCTTTAAGAATAAAAAGGCGGATGATCTTATAGAGGAAGCACGCAAGGAATTCGACAGGGATAAAAGAATAGGTATGTACAGGGAGTTTGCAAATATTGTTCATGAAGAGCAGCCCTATACATTCCTGTTCTGCAGAAAATCGACAGTGGCCGTTAATAAGAGGTTCAGGAACGTCAAGGTTTATCCTCTTGGTATCGATCCCCTCGAATGGTATGTCCCCGCCGAACTGCAAAAATACGGCAGGGAAAGTGAATAAGTCAGTTGTTAAAATGAAAGTATAAAATTATTCATCTGATAACTGGATGTTATAACTGTCAATGAAAGAATATATTATTAAAAGGCTGTTTCTTCTGGTTCCTACGCTTATTGGTATCACACTTGTCACTTTCTTTATTATACAGCTTGCTCCGGGTAGCCCTGTCCAGAGTAAACTTCAGCTTGAAGAGGGTATCAAAGCAGAGTCAATTACCAAAGAGATAGTAGAGCAGACAAAAAAGCTATACGGTCTGGACAAACCTATTTACACAAGATACGCGATATGGCTGAAACAGATACTTACACTCGATTTTGGACGCTCCTACAAGGACCACAGACCGGTTATTGACAAAATAGCCGAAAGACTTCCCATAACTCTTATATTAAATGCCATATCCATATTGCTTGTCTATGTTATCTCAATCCCGATAGGGGTATATTCAGCGGTAAATCAGTGGAGTTTTACCGAAAGAGCAACCACTTTTTTCCTTTTTATACTATATTCGGTACCGAGTTTCTGGATGGCTATGATGTTGATATACGCACTCGGCGGAGGTGAGTTGTGGGATATTTTTCCTATATACGGAATCCATTCGCAGGGATATGAGAGCTTTAACTTTTTTGCAAAAACTGCGGATTTTTTCTGGCATATCACACTACCTGTGTTTTGTCTCACATACACTGGACTTGCATCCCTGTCCAGGTATCAGAAGGGGAGTTTGCTCGAAGTGCTGAAGGAGGACTATATCACCACTGCAAGGAGCAAGGGACTTAGTGAATCAAAAGTACTTTTCAAGCATGCGCTTAGAAATTCTGTTATTCCGATAATTACAATACTCGGTTCGATACTACCTGCCATGATAGGTGGCAGCGTTATCATCGAGACGATCTTCTCCGTTCCCGGTATCGGACGACTCGGTTTTGAAGCTATACTTTCCAGGGATTACCCGCTGATAATGGCAATTGCCACCATCTCTGCTTTTTTAACTCTTATTGGGATTCTGTTGTCCGATATAACCTACGTGTTTGTTGATCCGAGAATTAGTTTTGAGAGATTTAAATGAGAGATACTGAAGTTCAGGGATACTGGAAAGGTGTATGGGTCGAGTTGAAAAAAGACAAGCTTGCCGTCATTTCGCTCATTTTTATTATACTACTTTGCATTTTG
>Ga0102952_1000237_pt1 | contig 24185 bp, 17 predicted proteins | sample SalPon2A_C_D1_MG_FD_78506 | JGI IMG/M metagenome (GOLD analysis project Ga0102952, IMG submission 78506) | Soil microbial communities from South San Francisco under conditions of wetland restoration - Salt Pond MetaG R2A_C_D1_MG | ecosystem: Environmental > Terrestrial > Soil > Wetlands | place... | reverse complement strand
GTGAAGATAAAATAAGATTACAAGAAAAGATAGATAATTACCGTTCAATTGGTAAATCATTGAGATTAGCATATTTTGGTATTTTTATTTCTATTGTAATAGGTTTGGCTTCATTAATAAAATGAAAAATCTTTATAAGTAAAAGACAATATCACAATTTTGTACTTAAATATTTATACTCGCTTAAATTAATTTAATATTTTAATATATCACAAATAATTATTTAACCTCCACCCCATACTCCTGATCAGTAAATGCTGGTTGTGTCGGTGCTTTAATTTTAATAAATTCGTGTTCTGTGGTTTCATGGCAGCTATTACATCCGGAGCTTAGTTCCCTGTATTGTTCTTTAAAAGCTACCACATCCTTTTTCCCTATGGCGTTTGCTGTTTCTTTCAACCGTGGTTTTATGATTTCCGGTATCAGTTTGCCAACGTCGAATTCATCACCGTGATATTCCGAGATGCTATCGAAAGTTTCCTGTAATTCATTAACCTCGAATTCTGCCAGTTCCCAGTTCTTGTTTATCCCTGCAAACCAAAGCTTTGTATGATGGTGCTGGACAGTACTCATCATATCCCCAAGACCGGGGGTGTAACATTCCCTGTTCTTCTGACTGTGAATGTCATTAACCTGCTTGCCTGAAGAACTTTTTGCAGAACAGCCGGCAAAAACAAATAGAAATAAAAATGGTGTTAGAATATACACTAAGAATTTCTTGTATGTAATCATAATTGGGTTTCTCCTTTTTAATTACTATACCGATCACGGATTCAATATCTTTAAAAAATTAACAACGAATCAACAACCATTACACTTACTAATATACAAATCTTAATTCATGAGAGGTGCATTTATGTACAGCACGGGTGATATATCAAACACTCTCGAGATTAACCAGTTGTTGCAGCGTTACGGTAAAGCGCTGGATGAGAAGAAATACGACCTGCTAAAATCGGTTTTCACCGATGACGCAGAACTCGTTTATCTACTTGGAGACCAGCTTATAAAACTACCATTCTCCGAGTCAGATAACCTTTTCAAAAAGTTCCTCACGAAGTGTTACTGGACTTCACATCTTATCAGTATCCCGGTATTCGATATTAAAGGAGATACAGCGGAGTCCACTAGTCATGTGACCGCGACACATATTCAGATAAAAAATGACGGAACGCAGAACACCTGGGTGGTGTCCGGTGCCTATGAAGATACGCTGGTGAGAAAATATGAAGGCTGGAGAATAAAAAAGCGTATAGCCAACGCACCATATACGGAAGGTGAGTTCTTGATGGAAGGTGTGAAAGAATTTACCACTTATCCTAAAGTGGATGATGCAAAATAGTTATTAATATTTTTTATTTTTAGATATAAAATACCCCTTGAATCAATATTTATATTAACAAAGCACTATTATGTCGCAGGACAGCAATAAACTGTTCAAAGCAATTATCGACGAGTATATCGAATCAGGCTGTCCGGGTGTGATACTTGAAGTCTCAGCCCCTGTAGAAAGACTTTCTTTTTCAGGTGCTTCAGGATTTTTTCAGAGAGATCATAATAGACCTTTATCAGTTAATGATTCCTTTCGTGCAGCGAGTGTTACAAAGGCTGTAACAGCCGTAACTGCTGTGTTAATGGCAGCTATGAAGATCTGGAAACTTGACGACCCTGTAATATATTATCTTTCGCCTGAAGAATACGAATTGATCAACAGTATTGAAGGTCTTGAGGATGTAAACGACCTTACCATACGCAGGTTACTAAACCACACCAGTGGTCTTCCGGACTATTTTTTTAATCCTGTATTCAGGAAAATTGCTGAAAAGAAACCCGACCATGTGTGGCAGCCGATTGAGCTTTTAAAAATTGCACTAGAAAAATCAGAACCTTTTTTTACCCCGGGCGAAGGGTTTTCCTATGGAGATACCGCATATGTGTTGACTGGAATTGCTATGGAAAATATACTCAAATGTTCACTTGCAGATGCATACCGTTCATTCATTTTTGATCCACTGGGTATGGAATCGACATATCTCGAATGGCACGAAGAACCGCTGACCGAAAATCTGTCTCACCACTATGACGGTGAAAAAGATCTTTACTATTCAAACTATTCTTTTGACTGGGCAGGTGGTGGTCTTGTTACAACAGCCGGAGACCTTACAAGGTTTCTAAAGGGTCTTTATGGGAAATCTTTATTCGATGAAGATTGGTTAAACCAAATTACTGAATGCAATACAAAAACCCGCGGGCTTCCTTCGAGTAGTGCTAGTTACATCCGTTATGGCTTAGGTGTGGGAAAGAATATCGCCGACGGTGAAGAAATAATAGGTGTGACAGGTGTGTGGGGAGCGTTTGCATATTACTGGTTAGCTGGTTTAACAACTATTACGGGAACTTTGAATCTCGTAGGAATCGATAGGACTGAATTTGTTGGCACTGTGATTAACACAATAAAGCGATTAAGCTCAATGGAATGAACGAGAAGTTGCATGAATGTGAAAGTAATACTTTAAGAATATATTATATATATAATGATATAAATAAGATATGTTCTAATATTTGAGTTATTGTTCAGGTATTTTAGTATGCTAATTTTGTTTTATTTTTAAAGAAATGGATTCCCGTTTTTACTTCGATAAACTCAGTACAGGCTACGGGAATGACCATTTGCTTCCCTCAATTACCTACTTTTACGTCATTCCTGAATGTATCCCCGACTAATACATTCGAGGACATGCTTATCAGAAATCTCCATGGGAATGCAACATATTTAACACGATGGTTACTCTTTCGCATACTTGTAGGAAATTACCGTATCGCTTCACTCCTGGGAATTACAGTCGTTATCATCCTTTCTTCCCGGCATTACACGAGTTCACGTTAATAAAAATTTGTGTGGATGGGGTGAAAATTGAAATATTTTAACCGGAGTAAGGGTTTTTAATAGGAGTCGTGTACAGCCTTGATCTTTGGTACTTTCTATCAAGAGAAAGTACAGATAAATGGACTCCTTATCCTTCGACAGGCTCAGGATTGATTCCAAAGAAACATTCAGGAGTGACGATTAACCAACTCCCAATTTTAAATCTTCCAAGTTTATGTGACATAAAAAAAGGGGGGACAAAATGTCCCCCCTTTGTATGTGCATCAACTTGAGTTACCCAGCATACTAGTCGTAATTATGCTGCTCATTGTTTTTATCCTGTGAGCTGTCCTTCTTGCCCATCTGCTTCGAGGAATCCTGTTTTTGGTCCTTCTGCGTGTCCTTTTCAGCAGGGTCTGTCTTTTTCCACTGCTGTTCCTGCTTTTCCTTTGCCGACGCAGTGGTTGTAACCGAGGTGTTAACGGTCCCAAAAACTCCTAGTATTCCAAGGGATAAAAACATAATAAGTAAAAAGTTCAAAATTCTCATGATAAAACCTCCTGTGAATTAATTTTGATTTAGATCAAAAAAGGATATCTGCGCAAAAATATCCAATTCCCAGGAATCGATTCCATATTGTCTATTACTTTAATGATTATTTTTCAAAATCAAGAAAAAATTCGGAACGGAATATTCTTTACCCAAGCTCAAATGTGGTAAATCCGTAAATTTCATTCCAGGGCAGGGAAGGCGGTTTCCCTCTGTACATAAGTGCGCACCTGAACCTTTCCTCCAATCCGTATTTATTTACGAGCTCCCCAGCGTTTGGGTTATTCGAAGGTATGTCAATAAATAATTCCTCAAGCTGAGTAGTCTTTGCAAGAGCCCTGAATAAAATATCAGCAGAGCTATATGAAATTGCAAACAGAGGGCCTATTTTATAACCACCGTCAACAACTTCCCTTATAACACCCATAGCCTCCATAGTTCCATGCCTGTTCATAAGGGCTAGCCCCCTGCCGGATTTAGGCTTTATCCATTTCCTCCAGAATGCTTCCCTGTAAGCGCCGAAATGTTTCCTGTCGAATTCCACAACCTGTTTAAAATCCAGGTTCACGAGATCCAGCACAGTGGCTTGTGTATTTATTTCAGTATCCACTTTTCCGCCGTATCTTGTACCCATACCAAAATATTTGAAACCTCCTTTCTCATAAAACGGCTTCATGTTCTCGACAGCCATCATTCCGATTGTACCGTTCGGGCTCATTCGGCTAATAAGCAGATCACGCCTGTAATGCCATAAAGTTCTTCCCAGTCCCTGGTTCCTGAAATCAGGTCTTATGATGAACAAACCCATAAAGCCGAGTTCGCCGCTGTATCTTACAGTTGCGCCGCCGCCGATAATTTCATTGTCTATTTCCGCAGCAATATAAGCATCGTTGTCTGCAGCCCAGAAGGCATCTGCATCTTCAAGACCAGGTTTCCAGCCCTCTTCGGCTGCCCACTCCAGCAATAGGTCAACCTCGCTTCGAATCATTGTTCGTAACTTCATTTCAGGTTTCACTCTGCTTTATCCTCCATGTTTTCAATATGCCATATCCACAGAACAATTATAAGGATTGAACATTACTCCTGAATTATTACAGGTAGCTGCAGGTCTGTGCCGAATAAGAAAAGCAGGGTAACAGAAAAAATTACAAGTATTGTTAGTTATTTGCATAGTGCATCGGGAGGCACTAACCAGTATGTTAATAACTATGGGAATTGCAGCGAATATAACCACAACCCAAAGAGAGAATATAAATTCCATGCTTTATCCGGGGTAACGAAAACTTTTTGAAAACGTTAACATCTGTTTTGCGACTGTTTATCGTAATTATACATCTAATTTTCTTAATCAATATTTAAGACACATATATCTGATATAATATAAAATTTTAATTCGGGAGTTCATGTGAAAACTGTAATATCTATCAAAAATCTTGGTAAAACATATGCTACAGGTTTTCAGGCTTTAAAAAATATTAATCTCGAAATAAGAAGGGGTGAGATTTTCGCACTGCTCGGACCCAACGGAGCAGGCAAGACCACGCTGATCAGTATTATCTGCGGTATTGTAACCCCGACCGAAGGCACAGTTACGGTGGACGGACACGATATTATCACCGATTACCGGGCGGCGAGGTCAAAGATAGGGCTTGTCCCCCAGGAGTTGTCAACGGATATTTTCGAGACCGTATGGGCGACAATGAATTTCAGCCGTGGACTTTTCGGGAAACCACCTGATCCGGCATATCTGGAAAATGTGCTCCGTGAGCTCTCTCTATGGGAAAAGAACGATTCCAAGATCATGGCTCTTTCAGGTGGCATGAAGAGAAGAGTGCTTATTGCAAAAGCTCTTTCACATGAACCCGGCATCCTCTTCCTTGACGAACCCACTGCAGGTGTTGACGTGGAACTAAGGCGCGACATGTGGGAGATGGTGAGGAAGCTGAGGGAAAACGGTGTAACCATAATCCTGACTACACATTACATAGAGGAAGCCGAAGAGATGGCAGACAGGGTAGGGGTCATAAATAAAGGGGAGATAATTCTTGTGGATGAGAAGGAAGCACTTATGAAAAAAATGGGAAAGAAGCAGCTCATCCTTCATCTACAGGACCCGATTCAGCATATTCCAGACGATATCAACGGATATCCCCTGGAGTTGTCGGAAGACGGTGAAGAGCTTGTATATACATTTGATTCCCAGAGTGACCACACCGGGATCGCTACGCTTATACGCCGTCTCAATGAAAACGGGATAAATTTCCGTGATATCCATTCAAGTGAAAGCTCGCTTGAAGAGATATTCGTAAGCCTTGTGAGGAACAAAAAATGAACATCTATGCTATAAAGTCAATATACCGTTTTGAAATGGCAAGGACATGGAGAACACTTATCCAGAGCATTGCATCCCCGATTCTTTCTACATCACTATATTTTGTTGTGTTCGGCTCTGCTATCGGCTCACGCATGGGAGACCTTAACGGTGTCAGCTACGGTGCGTTCATTATTCCCGGTCTTATTATGCTGTCATTATTGAACGAGAGTATTTCCAATGCTTCATTCGGTATATACATGCCGAGGTTCGCCGGAACGATTTATGAAGTGCTTTCAGCGCCCGTTTCATACATTGAGATCGTTATCGGCTATGTGGGTGCGGCTGCCACAAAATCTGTAATTCTGGGATTGCTTATACTGGCAACAGCGAGGTTATTCGTTGCATATGAAATTGAGCACCCATTGTGGATGTTCGGATTCCTTGTTCTGACCTCGGTTACTTTCAGTCTGTTTGGATTTATAATAGGCGTATGGGCAGATGGTTTCGAGAAATTGCAGATCGTCCCGATGATGGTCGTTACACCTCTTACTTTTCTTGGCGGAAGTTTCTACTCCATTAGTATGCTTCCTCCTCTTTGGCAGAAGATTACGCTTTTTAATCCTGTTGTATATCTGATAAGCGGGTTCAGGTGGAGCTTTTACGGAAAGGCTGATGTGAACGTGATAGTAAGTGTCGGAATGACATTTTTTTTTCTGGTTATATGTATCACCCTTGTATCATGGATATTCAAGACCGGATATAAGTTAAAGGCATAATATCAGAAAAAAACAGGTTAAATAGTCAGGACTTCAAATGACCGGGAAATTCAAAAACAAATCCACAACTGAAGAGATACGAAAACGCTTTGACAACGACGTTGAAAGGTTCTCCGACCTTGAGACGGGTCAGAAGGCAACTGTTGATGCCCCTGTAGCGATGGAGCTTATAACGAGAGCCGCACTTGCGTGTAATCCTAATCCTTCGACTGTGCTGGATATAGGCTGTGGCGCCGGGAACAATACGCTTAAGTTATTGCAGCATAGGTCCCCCCTTGACTGCACGCTTGTGGACCTCAGCAGACCAATGCTCGACAGGGCAGTTGAGAGGATATGCAAGGCTAACACGGGGCGGATAAGGGATTACCAGGAAGACTTCAGGTATGTTGAACTTCCGAATGATCACTACGATATTGTGTTTGCGGCTGCCGTGCTTCACCATCTTCGAAGTGACGAAGACTGGGAAAATGTTTTTCGAAAGATATACGAAGTGACAGCTCCGGGCGGAAGTGTCTGGATAACCGACCTCGTAAGTCACGAGAACAGTGATGTCCATGACCTCATGTGGAACAGGTACGGGGAATACCTGAAACTGCTCGGGGGTGAACAATACAGGGAGAGAGTATTTGAATATATAGATAAAGAGGATACACCAAGACCGGTCACCTTTCAGATGGAGCTTTTAAGAAAATCGGGTTTTAGCCAGGTTGATATCCTTCATAAAAACTCGTGCTTTGCTTCATTTGGTGCGGTTAAGTTATGACATGTAATAACACTTACTTTTATTTTCTTAAATCGCTAAAACTCGATTTATTCGCATTCCGGATTCACAATACTACCCAAAGAAATATTTTTAATTCAGAGAAATTTTAGATTGACATATTAAGTTGTATACTTTAATTTAATGTTACGTATTAATATAGTAACTTAATATTTGGTTAGTGCTTTGAAGAAAAAAATATTTGAAACTTCAATATCGACTTTAAAATACAGCATACTCGCAGTATCTATTTTTTCATCTGTTTTTTTGGCAATAATATTCGGCTATCAGAATTATCTCCCTTCAGGTTTACAGCAGCATAATTCCGTTACGGTCCAGAACAATTACAAGATATACCAAAGTTCGGATAAGAATGCACCTGTCCGAAAAAGTAGCGAAAACTATCTGAACGGATCAAGTGAAGAAGAGTTCCAGGTTAAATATGCACCGAAATTCGTTCTGAAGAATTCTGCAATTAACCCCGGATACCTTTCAGTAACTATCTTCACTGTTGTATCCATACTTACTGTTTTAATAATAAGTACACATAAGCAGCTCTTTCTGCTCAGATCTCCTCCTGCCTGAAATAAGAATTCCAAGAGGATTATAGGATCATTCTTATTTTAATTTAAAAGGAGTAGATATATGAAACTCACTGCATCACCAAGGATAGCTGCTATCTCAAAAGTTGTCCCGTCATACAGATTCAGCCAGGAAACGGCCTCTGATTATGCAGAACAATGGCTGTCAGGCAACGGAGGCGGTGTTCCGGAATTATCCGTATCGAAGTCGCTTCAGGTTTTCAATAATGCAGGTGTAGACACGAGATATGGCGTTACACCGGTTAAAGAGCTGCTTTCAGAAAGGGATTTTGAGTATAGAAATAACCTTTATTCCGATCATGCAACGCAGCTCGGAGAAAATGCCCTGAAAGAGGTTTTTAATAAATGTGATATCGACCCTTCTGAAGTTGATTATTTCATAACTGTTTCCTGCACCGGGTTTATGATTCCGGCACTGGATGCTCACCTTATTAACAAATTCCCTTTCAGGACTGATATTAAACGTCTTCCGGTTACACAGCTTGGCTGTGCAGCTGGTGTTGCATCCATGATGATGGCTGCTGATTATATTAGAGCATATCCCGGTTCAACGGTCCTCATCCTTTCTGTTGAGCTTTGCACACTCAGTTTTCAACCTGATGATAAAAGCGCGGACCATATAATTTCGACCGCCATATTCGGAGATGGTGCAGCGGCTATGCTGGTAACAGGGAAAAAAGGGGACGGCCTCCATCTTATCGATACAAGAAGTTCATTTTTCAGGGACACTCTGGATTTTATGGGTTTTGATCTTAAGAATACCGGTTACCACATATTTCTTTCTCCCGGGATATCCAGGTATCTGCGTCGAAACCTGATATCTGAATTGCAACCATTACTAAAAGGGATGAACCTGGATATTGGTGATATCGATAGCTGGTTATTCCACCCTGGTGGTATGCGTATTCTGGAAGCCATCAAAGAGTCTCTGTCAATTGATGACAGGAAGATCCACTTCAGCAGGGAAATACTAAGGAAGTACGGGAATATATCCTCGGCAACCATATTTTTCATTATAGAGGAATATATGAAGTCGGAAACTTCTGTAGGCGACCGTTACGAGGTTACAGGAGCGGTCGGGCCGGGATTTCAGCTTTTTCTGATAATGATGGAATGGCAGGTAACGGGAAATGCAGGGTCTCTAAGGAAAAATGATGTTTACAGTGAATCCCGGATTTCACGGGTGGGAAACAGATAAATAACTTCTTAAATAATAGTAAATATAAAAATTAAAGGGAGTAAAAATTATGGAAATGAATCATGCAAGAAAAGATTATTTCAATTACGGTTCTATATACGGTGAGCATGTAAACCCGCAATGGGTAAGACTTCTTGATGTTCTGGGTATGAATGTCAGGTACGAGCGTTGCGAAGACGTTGAGCTTCAGACTTACGAAGGTAAAAATATAATGGATTTTCTTTCGGGCTACTGTGTATACAACATGGGGCATAATCATCCGAAAATAGTTGAAGCTGTAAGTGACGAGCTTTATCGCAGAGGACCGGGGATGCTTCAGAGTCATATATCAGACGTAGCAGCAGAACTCGCTTATGAGTTGTGCACTCTTGCGGGCGGAAGGTTGAAAAAAGTTTTCTTTACAAGCTCCGGTAGTGAAGGAGTTGAAACAGTTATTAAATTCTCACGCGCTTTTACAAAACGGTCCGGGTTACTTTTCTGCAAGGGAGCCTTTCACGGGCTTACCTGCGGAGCCCTTTCTCTTATGACCGATGAATTCTGGCAGAAGGGGTTTGGACCGTTGCTTCCCGATACAGAAAGCGTTGTTTTTGGCGATATTGAAGATCTTGAGGTAAAGCTGAAGATCGGGAAGTTCGCTGCTTTTATAGTTGAACCTGTTCAGGCAGAAGCGGGTGTTTACGTACCTTCGAGGGAATACCTTGAAGAAGCACAGAAGCTATGCCGGAAATACGGAACGCTATTTGTTCTTGATGAAGTGCAGACCGGAATGTACAGGACCGGTCATTTCCTTGCCTCACAACATTACGACCTTGACCCGGATATGGTCGTACTGGCTAAAGCCCTGAGCGGAGGTCTTGTTCCGTGTGGGGCTGTATTGATGACAGATAAAATTAATAACTCGGTATACAGCTCACTTTCACGCGCATTCGTTCATGCTTCCACATTCGGAGAGAATAGTCTTGCCATGCGTGCCGGGCTCGCTTCACTAAGGGTAATGCAAGAGGAGAATCTCGGTGAGCGGGCCCTTGTAAACGGGGCTTTTTTCCGGGACTCACTAATCAAGTCGTTATGTAAATATGAAATGGTAAAGGATGTCCGGGGACTTGGTATGCTGAACGGTATTGAGTTTACTTCGCCTGAAAGACTGAGACTTAAATTCTTCTATAACGGATTCAGGAAGATGCATCCCGGATTGTTCGGCATGATCGTTGTTATGAGACTTTTCCGTGAAAAGAACATTCTTACGCAGATATGCGGAAATAACTACATGGTGCTGAAAGTTACACCGCCACTTACTGTCACGGAAGCGCAGCTCCAGCAATTCGTCAGATCCATTGACGACATTATGGACCTTGTGCATACATCCGCATCTTTCTGGACCGAAGCACTCAAGATGGCGCGTCGGGCAACAAATATATGATACAAGGAAAGAGACTTTAATTATGGAGGTCAGAATTAGAATGAAAAAATTCCTTATATTTTCTGCTCTGGCACTTATGCTGGGTTATTCCTCAGTGTTTGCAGGGCAACCCGCGGAAACAAAACCGGGAGGGAATGTTACAGCAGCTATGTTAACCTCTGACAAACCAGTCGAGTTCGATGTTTTGGAAGGTAAAAGCACGATTGAATTTATAGGAAAATCCTTCATGCACCATTTTGAGGGTATAAGCCATGAACCGGAGGGTTTTACAAAAGGCCCTTTCAATAATGCGCTTTACACTGACTGTGAAATTAAGGTTCCTGTAAACTCTCTTGAGGGAAATGCACTAGGTGGCAAGAAGGACGATCTTTCGAAAAATATTCACGAGAACCTGGAAAGCGATAAATATCCTTTTATAACTTTCAAATTGAAAAAGTGGGTGCCCGGGAAAAAAGTTGATCTAAAGAACGGTGAGGCTGACTACCTTGTGCAGGGTGACCTCACGATCCACAACGTAACAAAGAGTGTTATATTCCCGATAAAGATGGATATTGAAAACGGCTACTTGCATTTTAAGGGTGAGTACGACAGGCTGAATGTTCATGATTACGGAGTGGAACCAAAGCCGCTTATGTCTATTATTCATGTTGGTGATCATGTGGATGTGAAATTTGACATCTATGAAGACATAAATACTAAAGAAAAAGCCGGTTAACCAATATAAAGCCGGTATAACGAACCGGCAGGATCATCATGAAAACAGATATAGTAATTATCGGGGGAGGGCCTGCAGGTTTTTCCAGCGCCTTAACATTGCGGCAAAGGGGGTTTGATGTAGCCGTGCTGGAAAAAAAGGTCTTCCCCAGGGATAAGGTGTGTGGCGAGTTTATTGCTCCTGCAGGAGTATCTGAACTTGAAAAGCTCGGTGTCCTTGAAAAAATAATCCTTGCCGGAGCCAGGGGTGTAAACAGGTTAGTACTTTACTCAGGTAGTGGTTCAGAATCAGAAATCATACTTGAAGAAGGCAGTACCGGACTTGCCATCAGCAGGGGAAAACTGGACTCACTTCTATTCGATGAAATTATAAGTTCGGGTGTAAATGGTCTTGACGGCTGCAGGGTTGAGAATATCAAAAGAGATTCAAGTGGAGTTTTTACAACAGAATACGTTTCCTGTAGGTCCGGAAAGAAAGATGAGTTTGTTTCGAGGGGTGTTGTCAATGCCTCCGGAATAAATGGTCTTGGCGGCAGGGGAAGGGTGAAGAAAAACCGGATATATGGTTTCAAGGTACACCTGAGGGGGGTAGATTGCGCAGGCGCAACTGAACTGTTTTTTTACAGTGGTGGCTATGGAGGGCTCGTAGGCATCGAAGACGATATGACGTGCCTGGCATTCCAGGTGAATAAAGAACAGGTATCTCTTATGAAGAACCACCCGCTTGATATTATCAGGAAACTTCTCCCTCCTGACCACGCAATTTCACGAAGGTTGTGTGATGCTGTGCCTACCAGAAAATGGATCGCTATGGGTTGCACTACTTACGGGAGTGCGAAATATATTCCCGGCGTTTGCAGTATCGGGGATGCATCAGGTCAGATAGACCCTTTTACAGGTCTGGGGATGAGTCTCGCTCTGAGAGAGGGCAGGCTTGCGGGTGAGAATTTTGATATCAATAACATTCATCAGAAATTTTTTATTAAAAAACATCTGCATCTTAAACGGTACCTGGTGACTTTACTGCTCAGAAACATCCTGTATAAACCATTTGTATGCAATTCTGTCATCCCGGTTGTTAACAAATTCCCTTCATTCGGAAGAGGTATGATCAAACTTCTTCACGGTTAGATTGAGTAATTTATGATTTAGAAAGTTATTGAATTGATCGGTCCAAAATTTAAATAATAAAACTGATCTGTGACATCAATTTATTCCGTGTCTGCCGATTCGATGAACTTGCATCATCAAAATGGTAATATATTGACACTGAAACCATTAGCGGATAAATAAAGAACATCGATCAATTATTTCAATATTTACCGGTCCGGAATCTACTGTGAATTCAGATAACCAGATTAAAAAAAGTCATCCGGCTGAGAAAGGATTTAAAACTACATTTATCGGTATTGCCGTGAGTATCACACTTGCAATAGTGAAAGCCGTTGCAGGTATATTCGGGCATTCCTTTGCATTGATCGCCGACGCGATAGAATCCCTGGGTGATATATTCACTGCTGTAGTAATGTACGCCGGGCTGAAAAAAGCCACTGATCCTCCGGATGAAAATCATCCTTACGGGCATGGCAAGGCAGAACCCATAGCTGCTTTGGTCGTTGTTCTGGGTCTGATACTGGCAGCCGGGATCATAGCATATCAGAGTATAAGCAATCTCTCTTCCAGACACCACGCTCCCGAATGGTATACACTTGTTGTGCTTGCAGTTGTTATTGTTATCAAGGAAACACTCTCAAGGTATGTCTCAAGAGTGGGAGAGTCCGTGGAAAGTCATGCACTTAGGGCGGATGCTTTTCACCACAGGAGCGATGCCATAACATCAGGTGCTGCGTTTATAGGGATCTCAATCGCACTTATAGGAGGCGAGGGGTATGAAGTTGCCGACGACTGGGCTGCCCTGTTCGCTTCAGGAGTTATCCTGTTCAACGCCTATTTTATTGCACGTCCGGCATTTGGTGAGCTTATGGATGAAAAACCCGATGCCGAGTGGATAGACAAAGTGGAAAAGGTAGCTCTGTCCCACCCTGAGGTCAAAAGTATTGAAAAACTCAGGGTAAGAAAACTCGGTTTCGATGTTTATATGGATTTCCATCTGCGTGTAGCTGCTGATCTATCCGTTGAAAAGGGTCACATCGTTTCACACCAGGTTAAAGAAGAGCTTTTGACACTACATCCTTATCTGAGAGATATTCTGATCCATCTGGAACCGGCAGCATCTTCTGTTAATACAACTGAATGAATTTAGTTCAATTCCTACAATTTTTTCATATATATAAATTGAGTTTATAATTGAAATAATGATTTTTAAAAGCACTATTTTCTGGAATACGTGATAGGTGAATCTGGGATGGTATTGTTTCCTGGTCCTGAAAATATCTTATCTATTAATAATTGATGCGATTATCGGTATGACTGACTTCTTATACAAAAACCTCAACAGGCGATCCAATGTCATTATCATAATAATTTTTCTCGTTTGCCTTATATCGTTATTTGCCTACAAGTATTACACCAATGAAAGAAATTCCACAGTAGAAGAGAGTTCTATACGACTTAAAACCATTGCTTCGCTAAAAGCGGAGCGGATATCCAAGTGGTATGAAGATGAGTTAAGGGATGCGGAAACGATTTCAAGGGACGTTTTTCTCATAAATACACTTGAAAACTGGTATCAGAACAGGACTAATGAAAACAGTAGCGAAGTCGAAGAATATTTAAGTAATATCATTGAGGAACATGACTATTATAGTATTTCGATTTGCTCCCGGAATGGGGGTGTTCTTGTCTCTAGTGGTAAAGGGAATAAACAAACTGATGAAAATCTGAGGAGCCTGATAAAAAATGCAATTAATATAAATACGACAATATCTACAGGAGTTTATAAAGAAAAGACACACAAAAAGATACTTATAGGATTTATTTCTCCTATCCACATTGATCATATAGGGTTCACCGGTGTAATTGTGTTTGAAATGGATCCTGAAGAAGTGCTTTTCCCGGTAGTTGATTCCTGGCCCTTCTCCAGCGGTACATCCGAGACATTGCTTTTAAAAAGGATCGGAGACAAAGTTCTATACGTCAACAAGCCGGCATATGAAAAATACGGACCGCTTGAATTAGAACTCCCGATTAACAGCCCGGACAAACTGGCTGTAAAGGCACTTCAGGTTTCATCGGGCATTGTAGAAGGAATAGATTACCGCGGGGGTCAAGTACTTGCATATTCGAGCCCTGTTCCCGGGACTCCTTGGTATCTAGTTACGAAAGTCGACAAGAAAGAGATATTCAATGGTTTGCATAATGAAATTTACATAATCGCTACGCTTGGTGTTCTTGTAATATTACTGGCAATGACAGCACTTTTCTTTCTGATCAGCTACAGGCAGAGGAATATCTACAGGGAATTATTACGGACGCAGGAAGAGTATCGAACAATACTCTACAGCATCGGAGATGCAGTGATCTCCACAGATAGTTTAGGGAAAATCATGGCTATGAATTATGTTGCAGAAGAGTTGACGGGTTGGACCGAAGCTGAATCTCTCGGGAAGCGGCTGGACGAGATATTTAACATAATTGATGAACGTACAAGGATGAAAGTTGAAAACACGGTAGAGGATGTTTTGGAAAAAGGTGTGATTACGGGGCTGGCAAACCATACATTGCTTATCTCAAGAGGTGGGAGAGAAATACCGATAGCTGACAGCGGGTCTCCTATCAGGAATGAAAAAGGGGAAATAGAGGGTGTAGTAATCGTTTTCATGGATCAAACAGTTGAAAGAGAAGCATCCAGACAACTTAAAGAGAGTGAAGAAAGATTATCAAATCTCATGAGTAATCTTCCAGGAATGGTATACAGATGTAAGAACGATGAATACTGGACAATGGAGTTCGTTAGTGACGGCTGTTACGAACTAACAGGTTACAGTCCCGATAACCTTTTAAACAATAATAGAATTAAATATTCCGAACTGGTGATCGATGATGAGCTGCAGCGACTGAAGTCAGAAATTGATGAAGCTATAAAATTTAAACGACCATTTAAAACTACGTATCGAATAGAAACAGCAGATGGTAGCGAAAAATGGGTTTACGAACAGGGCATGGGATTATATTCGGATTCAGGGGAATTGACCACGATTGAGGGTTTTATAACCGATATAACCGACAGGAAAATGGCTGAAGAAGCATTATTCCGTTCACAGGGATTACTGGAGTCGATCCTGGACAGTCTCTCCGAAGCTGTATTTCTGGTTAACCCTGATGATCGCGCAATTGAGTTATGTAACCGTGCAGCGTGCAGAATGTTCGGCTATGAAAGAGAAGAAATAATCGGGAACAATACGCTCAAATTGCATGTAGACAGAAAACACTATGATGAATTCGGAGAAAAAAGTCACAAAATCGTCGAAGATGGTCAAGAATTCTTCGGTGAATTTGTAATGAAGCGTTCAAACGGAGAGGTATTCCCCACAGAGAACGAGATATACACTATAAGAGATGCAAAAGGCTGGAACGGAGGGGTCGTGAGTGTTATCAGGGATATCAGCGAACAAAAAAAAGCAGAGGAGGAAAAGGTGATCCTTCAGGAGCAGCTGCTTCAGGCACAAAAGATGGAATCAGTAGGAAGGCTCGCAGGTGGAGTTGCTCACGATTTTAATAATATACTTCAGGCGATACTTGGGTACGTGGAACTTGCAATTTCCAAAACCGGTGATTTCAGCGCTGTTACAGAAGAGCTGAAGGAAATTCGAAAAGCCACGCTTAGATCCGCCGATCTTACAAGCCAGCTTCTTGCATTTGCCAGAAAGCAAACTGTGTCACCTGAAACACTTGATCTTAATGAAACTATTTCGGGAATGCTGAAAATGCTCCGTCGCCTGATCGGTGAGGAAATTCAGCTTATCTGGATACCCGACAGCGGACTTTGGCCTGTGAAGATGGACCCTGCTCAGATAGACCAGATCCTCGTAAATCTGTGTGTAAATGCACATGATTCTATAGAGGGGAACGGCTCGGTAACTGTAGAAACTAGGAATGTAGAAATAGATGAGTGCTATATATTCACTCATCCCTATTTTATACCTGGTGAATATGTACTTCTGTCGGTAACCGATGATGGCTGCGGTATGGAAAAGGAAATACTCGACCATATTTTCGAACCCTTCTACACAACAAAGACTATAGACAAGGGTACAGGACTCGGAATGGCTATGGTTTACGGGATAGTAAAACAGAACAATGGATTCACCAATATCTATAGTGAACCGAAAGAAGGTACTACCGTAAAAATTTACTTCCCAAGAAAGGAAGGTGACATCAGCACGGAGAGTAATGAAACAAGCACGGGGTTGTCAAAAGGAAACGGGGAGACGATTCTGATTGTTGAGGATGAACCAGCAATTCTTGAAATGGGGAGAATGGTCCTTGAGGAACTGGGTTATAAAGTTTTAACTGCTGAAAAACCTGAAAATGCAATTCAACTGGTTAATAAGAATGATATTGCAATCGACCTTTTAATAACGGATGTTATTATGCCCGGAATGGACGGACAGAAGATGGCAGTTGCGATTAGAGAAAAACTGCCCGATATCAGGTGTCTATTCATGTCGGGCTATACGTTTAATGTATTATCAGAGAAAGTTGTACTTGAGGATAACGAATACTTTATCCAGAAACCGTTCACAGTGCAGGCACTTTCAGAAAGGGTAAACAATATCCTGTCTTCTAATGAAGGATATAATAATTAATTTTACTCGGTCCGAAATATAAAAAGTCATATTGAAGCAGTTATTATTCTAGAACTGAAATTTTTATTGACTTATCAATATTTAAAAAAAATACTTAACTTATTGGATTGGCATCCTGATAATCAGGAAAGAAAGATGGATATCTTCAAAAAAATTAAACCCTGGAAACTATATTTTTCGAATGATACCCTGATTGATTCAAAACAAAAAGCTATTCTTATCCGTACTTTTCTTATTATCATAATTTTTATTTCTTCCATATTTCTGACTACGGATATTGCAAGTGCAGTTCCCAGTTTCGCAAGACAAACTGGTTTGCAGTGTAATGAATGCCACACGGCATATCCACAGCTAACTCCTTTTGGACGGGAGTTCAAGCTGAGGGGATATGTAATGAGTGATGAGAAAAGTAAAATACCTCCTGTTGCATTTATGGCGTTACCTTCTTTTACTAACACAAATGAAGGTCAGCCCGGCGGTGCTACCGATGACTTTGATGACAATAACAATTTTGCTATAACCCAGGCCAGTATTTTTTATGCGGGCAGGCTTTTCGGACCATATGCAAGCATGATCACGGGACACGAGATCGGTTCTTTCATGAACAAGATCGGCACCTTTGTTCAAACTACATGGGACGGGATTGAAAAGAAGTGGGCGTGGGATAATGCAGAAGTCAGATTTGCAAATAGTTCCACGATTGATGGTAAGGAACTTGACTACGGAATTTACATTAACAACAATCCAACCATGCAGGATCTATGGAATACAACTCCTGCCTGGAGCTTCCCGTTCACGGGTTCCGGTCTTGCTCCAATGCCTGCTGCAGCAACGCTATTGAATGATACGATAGCACAACAGGTGTTCGGCATTGGCGCATATACCAGAATAATGAGGACACTATATCTGGAAATAGGTAGTTATCGTACTTTGGGCACCGGATTTCAGGATGCAATGGGTGTGGATCCTGCTGGAGAAATGCAGATAACAGATCTCGCACCGTACTGGCGGGTAGCTGTGGAAAAAGATTGGGGTGATAATTACCTAGAAGTTGGTACCTACGGAATATACGCCAACATCTACCCCGGCAGAGTCAGTAGTGCGGGGAAGGATCATATACTTGATCTGGGCTTTGATTCCCAGTATCAGTATATCTCCGATGTCAATGATATTACGGCAAGAATTAATTTTCTGCATGAATTCCAGGACTGGAATGCCAGCCGTGATCTGGGCAACGTCAGCAATTCCAGTGATGACCTTTGGAACTTTACAGCATCCACATCTTACCTTTACGACAAGACATACAATGCCTCTGTTCAGTATTTTATAACAGGCGGGGATAGTGATTCAATTTTATACGCAGACAGTCGTACGGGTTCACCGGACAGCAGGGGATGGGTATTTGAGCTGGACTATCTCCCTTTCAATAAAAGCGGCGGTCCAAAATTCTGGTCCAAGAGTAATGTAAAACTGACAATGCAGTATGTGCTTTATAACAAATTTGACGGTTCAAGTGATAACTATGATGGAACAGGAAGAGACGCGAGTGATAACAACACACTTTACCTTGAGGCGTGGGTTGCCTTCTGATTAAATGGTATTCCTCTTTACGTATTTATTAAACCAATCTTTAATTTGCTATATAAGTTTCCGATTAAGCAAAAATATATTAACTTTTGTTCCTCGTATTAAAAGATATTAAAGGACTTTGATGATATTCTTATAGTTATTTGCTATCAAAATCTCAATTAATGAATATCACCTCTATGAAGAAAACCGACGAATATTCAAAACAGGATGTCAAAGTAACTGTTCATGAACTTGATGTAAATTCCGAGTCCGGACTTAGCGATGAGCAGGTAAAGCAAAGGCTGGAGCAGTACGGATATAACCAAATCCTGGAAAAAGAGGAAACTCTATGGCATCGTGTTTTCCGGCGTTTCTGGGGTCCAATACCATGGATGATCGAGATAGCCGCTATCCTTTCCGCAGTTGTGAGAAAGTGGGAAGATTTTGTGATCATTTCTATTATGCTCCTTGCAAATGCATTCCTGGATTTCTTCCAGGAGTCCCGTGCACTAAGTGCTCTCAGTGCATTAAAAAACCGCCTTGCCACTGAAGCGCTTGTAAAAAGGGATGGCAAATTTAAAAGGATCAAGGTCAGCGAGCTTGTTCCCGGGGATATTATAAAACTGAAGATCGGTGATATTGTTCCTGCTGATATCAAGCTCCTTGATGGAAATTATCTGCAGATCGATGAATCTGCACTTACAGGTGAATCCCTACCTGTGAGCAAGAATGTCAATGAGGTTGCATATGCCAATACTATTGTAAAGCAGGGGGAGATGCTTGCCGTTGTAGTTAATACGGGAATGAACACAAATTTTTCCTCGGTCGTTTCACTAGTTGCTAAAGCTGAGCTTGAGCAAAGAAGCCATTTCCAGAAAATGGTTATACAGATAGGCAACTTCCTTATACTGATAACCATATCTCTGGTACTTCTGATCATTCTGGTATCCCTGTTCAGGCATGAATCGTTTGTCGAGATCGCCAGGTTTTCACTTGTTCTGAGTGTGGCTGCAATACCGGTTGCGCTCCCGGCCGTTCTTTCGGTTACCATGGTTGTCGGGGCACTTAATCTGGCCCGTCACAAGGCAATAGTTTCAAGATTAACAGCTATAGAAGAACTCGCCGGTGTAGACATATTCTGTTCTGATAAAACCGGTACGCTGACTAAAAATGAAATGGAAGTCTCAGAACCGGTGGTTTTCGAGGGGCATACGGAAAATGAACTGTTCCTTATCGCTGCACTGGCATCCCGAATAGAGAATAACGATCCGATAGAGATACCCGTATTCCGTTACCTCAGTGATAAATATCCTGATTCTGATCCAGACAGTTACGAAAAAGGAGAATTTATACCGTTTGATCCGGTGCGTAAACGTACAGAGGCCGAGGTGAGTAAAAATGGAAAGCAGTTCAAGGCTTTAAAGGGAGCCGCACAGGTGTTACTTGGTATGACCGGGCTTGACGAAGAAAAGGTTGCTGATATTCGAAAAACCGTGAATAAACTGGCCTCCGGTGGCTACAGGACTATCGCGGTAGGAACAAGGGAAGGGGACAACCCGCTGGAACTGGTAGGTCTCATACCGCTTTATGACCCTCCACGCGAGGATTCCAAAGCTGTTATTGATGAAATGAGAAAACGCGGTGTAAAAGTAAAAATGGTCACGGGCGATAACATGGCTATTGCCAGGGAAATAGGGAATATACTCGGACTTGAAAAGCGTACGATGAGCTCTGCACAGCTTTCAGGCACAGCAGCGAACGAGCTGCTTTCACTTGCCGAGGTTCTGTCAACGTCTATCTACCGGGAACTTAAAGAAGATGTAACTTTCAAAGAGGCACGTGTATTTGCCAAAAATGTGATGCAGGACGTTCATTCAATTTATGATACAAGCCTGCTTGAAAAGGAATTTGTACACACCCATGAATCTGCTATCGTGGAGATGATCGAAGATGTGGATATATTTGCCGAGGTCATTCCCGAGGATAAATATCGAATAGTGGATACCTTGCAGAAGGGTGGTCATATAGTTGCAATGACAGGTGACGGAGTGAACGATGCACCTGCACTTAAAAGAGCGGATTGTGGTTTTGCGGTTTCGAATGCGACTGATGCCGCACGTTCAGCGGCCGATGTAATTCTCACTACACCAGGGCTGGCAGTAATAAACGAGGCTATAAAACAGGCCAGAATAACCTTCGAACGAATGAAAAGCTACGCTACTTTCCGCATAGCTGAAACTATAAGAATCATTCTCTTCATGTCACTTTCCATAATAGTGTTTAATTTCTATCCTATAACGGCACTGATGATCATACTTCTGGCACTGTTGAACGACATACCTATTCTTGCAATAGCATACGATAATGCAAAAGTTTCAGATATTCCTATTCGCTGGAAAATGTCACGGTTGCTTACCATTTCAAGCATACTGGGTATATCTGGTCTTATAGCTTCATTTGTTCTTTTCTTTTTACTCGAGAATTACGGTTTCTCCCGCGATATCATACAGACATTTCTTTTTCTGAAACTGATCGTTGCAGGTCACAGCACACTATATATAACTCGTTCTGAAAGCTGGTTCTGGAAAAGACCATGGCCATCATCGATACTGTTCGCTGCTACTTTCAGTACAGAGATCATAGGGACTGTAATAGCAGTTTATGGTATTTTCATGAAACCCATAGGATGGCAATATGCACTGATGATATGGGGGTATGCTGTGTTGTGGTTCATTATAAGTGATACTGTAAAGGTTGCAGCGACAAGGTTCCTTTTCCAGGAGCAGAGAATGATTGCAGGTTGACCGCGAATCAAGTTCTCATTTGGTATTTGTGATATGATGTATTGTCAGTTGTTTTCCAGCTCGTTCTTCTTTCCTCTTTCCACAATCCACCTTATGACTACATAAAAAATCGGAGTCAGAAAAAGCCCGAAAATCGTCACACCCAGCATACCGCTGAACACAGCAGTCCCCATTGCCCTTCTCATTTCTGCTCCGGGACCGGTGGCTATAACAAGCGGAATTACACCCATAATGAAAGAGAATGCTGTCATCAGGATTGGTCTTAATCTCAATCTGCACGCCTCGACTGCTGCATCAAACCGGTTCATACCTCTTTCCTGGAGCTGTTTTGCGAACTCAACGATCAAAATCGCGTTCTTTGCGGCAAGACCTACGAGCACGACGAAACTTATCTGTGTCAGTATATTATTGTCCATTCCCCTGAGCCATACACCGGTTATAGCGAATAGAATACACATGGGAACTATGAGAATTATTGCAAGCGGAAGTGAAAGGCTCTCGTACTGTGCTGCGAGTATAAGAAACACGAAAAGTACGGCAAGCGGGAATATATAAAATGCTGAATTTCCTGCTTTCTTCTGCTGGTATGAAAGATCGGTCCATTCAAAACCATATCCTTCGGGCAGATTCTTATGCGCCAGTTCCTCCATCTTCGTGAGTGCCTGTCCGGTGCTGTAGCCGGGAGCTGCTTCTCCCTGAATATCGGCGGCCGGGAACAGGTTGTATCGTACGACCCTGTCAGGTCCGGTTACATACTTTACATCTGCGACCGAGCCCAGTGGTACCATTTGACCGTCGGCGTTCCTTGTTTTAAGCTGAAGTATATCCTCCGGCTGTAAACGATATTTGGCGTCTGCTTGGGCACGGACCTGAAAGGTTCTTCCAAAAAGGTTAAAGTCGTTGACATAATACGATCCCAGATATACCTGCATGGTATTGAAGATATTCTCCAGGGGAACGTCAAGTTTTGAAGCCTTTATCCTGTCTATCTCCACAAACAGCTGAGGTGTACGTGCTGTAAATGTGCTGAATACAGAGCTAAGTACCGGGTCCTGGTTTGCAGCGACAGCCAGTTTACCTGTTGCATCCTGCAATTCCTTGTATCCACCACCCTTCTGGTCTTGTACCTGCATTTTAAAACCGCCTGATGTCCCGAGCCCTCTCACGCTTGGAGGCTGTATAACAATAATGAAGGCATCCTGGATCTGCATTAATCTTCCCTGCAGGTCTTTAAGTATCTTCCCTGCCGTAAGACCCTTGCTGTTACGTTCCTCAAAAGGTTTAAGAGGTGTGAAGATCGCTCCTGCATTCGAACTGTTTGCAAAGGTCGCACCGGAGAATCCCGCGAAGCTCACAGTGTGTTCAATACCCGGTATATCCTCTATTATTTTTTCAGCCCTGTGAATTACCCTGTCTGTTCTTTCAAGTGAAGCACCGTCGGGGAGCTGAATGCTGACGATGAGGTATCCCTGGTCCTGAACCGGTATGAAACCGGATGGAACGTTTCGGAACATGAACACTGTGAAACCTATCAGGACAAGATAGACAGCGAGGGACATTATGGTTCTTCTCGTTATCATGGATACGACCGCCGTATACCATGAAGTCGCTCTTTCAAAATATTTGTTGAACCACCTGAATAGCCATCCGAATATGAATTCGAGAAATCTCTCAAACCAGTCGATCTCGGCGTCCTTGTGTTTGAAAAAAAGTGCACATAGAGCGGGGCTAAGCGTAAGCGAATTGAAAGCGGAAATGGCAGTTGAAACTGCTATAGTGATCGCAAACTGCTCGTAGAACCTGCCGGTAATACCGCCGATAAAAGCAGTTGGTAAAAACACCGCGATAAGTACTACAACACTGGCGATAATCGCACTGCCGACTTCGTTCATGGATATCCTTGTTGCCTCTTTTGCGGGAAGACCTTTTTCAAGGTTCCTTTCTACGTTTTCCACAACGATAATGGCATCGTCGACCACGATACCGATCGCCAGTACCAGTCCGAAAAGGGTGAGGTTGTTTAGAGAGAATCCAATCCCGGACATCACTGCAAAAGTACCGATAATTGATACCGGTATCGCTATGATGGGAATAGCTGTCGCACGCCAGTTTTGAAGGAAAATAAGTATAACTATCAATACGAGTATGAAAGCTTCAAAAAGTGTTTTTATAACCTCGCTGATCGATTGTTCGACGAAGTTCGTAGGATCATAAATAATTTTATATTGAAGACCTTCGGGAAACCTTTGCGAGAGTTCTTTCATCGTTTCACGAATTGATTGTGCAGCACTTATCGCATTCGTTCCGGGTCTCTGGAATATTCCTATCCCTACTGCAGGTTCACCGTCCAGATAGGAATTCAGCGAGTAGTCCTGTGCACCAAGCTCTATATTCGCGACGTCTTTGAGCCTTGTTATTTTTCCGCTGTTCCCTCTTTTGATCACGATCTGTCCGAACTCCTGCTCCTGCTGCAGACGCCCCCTTGTATTTACGGAAAGCTGAAAGGAATTACCGCTTGGAGCAGGTGGTTGACCTATTACCCCTGCTGCCACCTGAACGTTCTGTTCCTGGAGTGCGTTGACTACATCCGAGGTGGTGAGGTTAAGATATGAAAGTTTTTCCGGGTCAAGCCAGACACGCATACTGTAATCACTGCCACCAAAGATACGTACATTGCCCACGCCGTCGATCCTGGACAGAATGTCCTTGACCTGTAGAGATGCGTAATTGCTTATATACAGCTGGTCGTAGGCTCGGTTGGGTGAAAGAAGGTGGACTACCATTAAGAGGTCCGGTGAGCTCTTCTGTGTGGTAACACCGAGTCTTCTACCCGGTTCCGGCAATC
>Ga0102952_1000236_pt1 | contig 24329 bp, 29 predicted proteins | sample SalPon2A_C_D1_MG_FD_78506 | JGI IMG/M metagenome (GOLD analysis project Ga0102952, IMG submission 78506) | Soil microbial communities from South San Francisco under conditions of wetland restoration - Salt Pond MetaG R2A_C_D1_MG | ecosystem: Environmental > Terrestrial > Soil > Wetlands | place... | reverse complement strand
TTCTGGTTCTGCTGCTTTCACTGCCTTGTATGCCGTAATGCCTGCACAAAACAGTGGTGCTGCATATTCAGGTTTCATATTTTCTGGAACTTTTGTTGCAAAATCTTCTGTAACCGTGATATATTCTGTATATCCTCCCTTGAATGATTCTCCTGTTACAGTCGATGATTCACAAAGATGCTCTTTTCCCTCTTTGCAATATTGACATTTTCTACATGCTTCTAAAAGTGGGGTAATTCCTGCCCTATCACCAATTTTGAATTTTGTAACACTGTTTCCAACTTGAATAACCTTTCCTACAATTTCATGTCCTGGTACTGTGGGCAGTGCTGGTGGAATTCCAATGTCTTGCCAATCCCCCTCGATTCCATGAAGTTGTGAGTGACAAACTCCACAGGCTTCTATTTTTAGTAAAATTTCATTCGGTCTTTTAATTTCGTGTCTGTCTATATGTGTTAATTTTAATGGATTTGTCTCAATTGCTGCACATTTTTCAAGTATCATTGCTCGCATTTTTTCCATATTTTTTCAAATGGTTTGTGAAATTTTAAGATTCGCTATTTCTAACTTCTTTTTAGTCTAGGACTCGATTGCGAAAACCCTCTTCTGCAATTCATGAGTTTTTTGAGGCTGGGTTATAGTTGGAATTTCCTGATTGGAACTGCAATCCTATTTTTTTAATGCTTCCTGAGATTACATGGCATTAACGGAACTCATTAGAAAAATAAAGGACTAGATTGCACGTAATAACATGTCTAAAATTACTGATGAAGATCGTGAGAGGGTCAAATTGCTTCATCTCATTACAACTTCTAAAAATGAATTCAAAAATCTTTCATTAGACCAATTAAAGAGATTACAGGAATTGGTTGAAAAGAAAGATTATAGTCATGATAAAAAAGCGCATAAATCTAAAGTAAAATTACTTGGAAAAATTAATGTGAGGATTTACGAATTAACTGAAGGCAGGGGTATTTGGGGTTAATCTGTCAACTAGGTACAAATATTCTAACGAGTTTTATTAATTGTGGTAGAAAACAATCTCATTCATGAAACAAGTCCATACTTGCTTCAGCATGCACACAATCCTGTTAAATGGTATGCTTGGAATGATGAGGCTTTAAAAAAAGCAAGAGATGAGAATAAGCCCATTTTTCTCAGTATAGGTTATAGCTCTTGTCATTGGTGTCATGTTATGGCACATGAATCATTTGAAAATGATGAAGTTGCTAAATTTATGAATGAAAATTTTGTAAACATCAAAGTAGATCGAGAAGAAAGACCCGACATTGATGATGTTTATCAAAAAGTTTGTCAGATCGCAACTGGTCAGGGAGGCTGGCCACTGAGTATCTTTCTTACTCCTGATCAAAAACCATTCTATGTTGGAACATATTTTCCTGTATTGGATTCTTACGGTCGTCCGGGGTTTGGAAGTATTTGTAGACAACTCTCTCAAGCATGGCAAGAAAAACCAAAAGACATTGAAAAATCTGCAGAGAGTTTTCTAAATGCTTTACACAAAACTGAAACAGTACACACTCCATCCAAACTGGAAAAAATAATTCTTGATGAGGCTGTCATGAATTTATTCCAATTAGGTGATGTTACACATGGTGGATTTGGCTCTGCACCAAAATTTCCTAATGCTGCAAATATCTCATTTTTGTTTCGCTATGCAGAACTTACAGGACTTTCCAAATTCAATGAATTTGCCCTCAAAACTCTCAATAAAATGGCAAAGGGTGGGATTTTTGATCAAATTGGAGGTGGATTTCATAGGTATTCGACTGATGCAAAATGGTTGGTTCCACATTTTGAAAAAATGCTTTATGACAATGCGTTGATCCCCGTAAATTATGCAGAAGCATATCAAATAACAAAAGATCCTTTCTATCTTGAAGTCTTGCAAAAAACATTGGATTTTGTTTTACGTGAAATGACCTCTCCTGAAGGTGGATTTTATTCTGCATATGATGCAGATTCTGAAGGTGTGGAAGGGAAATTCTATGTTTGGAATAAGAGTGAAATCAAAGAAATCCTTGGAAGTGATGCAGACATTTTCTGTTTGTTCTATGATGTCACTGATGGGGGTAATTGGGAAGGAAACAACATTTTGTGTAACAATCTTAATATCTCAACTGTCGCTTTTAATTTTGGAAAATCAGAACAAGAAATTCATGATATTTTAAAATCATGCGCTGAAAAATTATTAAAAGTTAGGTCCACCAGAATCGCACCTGGTTTAGATGACAAGATACTTGTTTCATGGAATTCTTTGATGATAACTGCATTTGCAAAAGGCTATCGTGTAACAGGTGATCAAAGGTATTTAAATGTGGCAAGAGATTGTATTTCGTTTATTGAGGATAATCTTCTTGTAGGTGATAAATTACAACGAACTTACAAAAACAATACTGCAAAAATTGATGGATATCTTGAAGATTATTCTTATTTTATTAATGCCATGTTAGATGTTTTTGAGATTGAACCAGATCCAAAATATCTTCAACTTTCTTTGAGTCTGGCAAATTATTTGATAGAACATTTTTGGGATTCAAACAACAGCAGTTTCTTTATGACTTCTAATAACCATGAAAAACTAATCATCAGGCCAAAGAGTAACTATGACTTGTCTTTGCCTTCTGGAAATTCGGTTTCTGCATTTGCATTGTTAAGATTATATCATCTTTCACAACAACAAAATTTTCTAGATGTTGCTACACAAATAATGGAATCTCAGGCACAAATGGCTGCAGAAAATCCATTTGGTTTTGGTTATTTACTAAATACCATTTCTCTCTTTATCCAAAAACCTGTTGAGATAACTATTATCAACACTGAAAATTCAAAAATATGCCAATCTCTTCTCTTAAAATATTTACCAAACTCAATTATGGTGATGATTCAAAATCAAGATCAATTAAATGGTCTTGCCGGATTTCCGTTTTTTTCAGGCAAATTTTTTGAAGAGAATACATCAGTTTTTGTTTGTAAAGATTTTACTTGCTCTTTGCCTCTGCACACTCTTGATGAAATAAATTCTAACCTTTAGACTTTTTTCAAATCCACTTCAATTGTATTTCCAACTTGAGGTCTTCCCATATTGTCATATCTTGATTTTGGCATTGCTATTGTGATTTGTGTTTGCTGATATGACTTGATGTTGATGGTTGGTTGTGCTTGCAATATCGCTTCTAACAATGGCATGACTTGTTCTTTAGTTTCAGCATCAAGCTTTTTTGAGACATTCTCTATTATCATTTGTTTTTGTGAGATTGGCTCAGTTGAAACATTTTCGATTAATGTGAGTTGAACTATTTGACCATTGTCTACTATTTGAGTAATTTTAAATTCATTTGTATCTGTCATTGCTTTGTTGTGATTTTTTGATGATTTATCTTTAGCGTATTGAAAAATACAGTGCAATTATTGCAGTTGCCACTGCTGATGATACTCCTAATACAAAGATAATTTTACTTCCATCTATGTTCATAATCTCAAACTTATGTGGTTAGAATTAAACTGTATGTGTTTTTTGAAAATGATCTTACTGATGATTTCTACGTAGGTGTTTTAATAGGAAAAATCTCTTTTTGTCATCATATGTTACATTTGTATTCATACACCTGTGATAGTACAACTGTGCCCAAGAGTCAGAAAGAGTGTTTGTGTGGATACTCTCTCAAATTAAACCTTTTTTTGTGTAAAACCATCTGATTTGGTTTCTGATTCTTTTTCATTGTTTTCTTGTTTTGGGCTAATGATGGATTTTTTGATTAATGGGGCTCGCTCCTTGATAATCTGGTTGAATTCACGCATATCTTCTAACCCTGGTGTCTGATGTTGATTTTGATATGCTTGTAAGAATCCTGAATACACACATCCTGTGATTATTCCAAATGCCGTATCTGGAACTGATTCTATTTGTGGTACAAAATTTTCTGCAATTTGCTTATATGATTCTGATTCACTAATGTAATAATCTATTAAACTATCTATAAAATTTCTGTTTTCTTTTGAAATAACCATTACCTTTTCTTCATTTCCTAGTTTATTTAATTGTCTTTGGTTAATCCTTTATTTGTTCATGAATTATTTTCTATGTGTTGTGGAAGTTAGAATCTGATGAATATTTTTTTCGTATATATGATTCCAAAAAATTGATTGCAGGTTATTTTGATCCAGACTATGGAAATATTTTCTCAAAAGAATGTTCTGAAGAAATAATCTCATCCATGATGAAAAACCATGATTTAATTTCAGGTGGGGTAATTATGGTGCCTCTTGTAAAGTTTGGATTATTTGACACTGACTTGGATACTGTTCTATCTAAGGTTGAAGAAAATATAACTCGTGTAAATGATCACTTACAAAAATGGAAGAACTTCTTATCTGAAATAAAGTCTCAATTTCACTCTGTTAGGATATCTCATACTGATCAGGATATGCTGACAATCACATTTGATATAAAGTTCGCAAAACCCACTCCTCTGGAAAAAGCATCACTCCAAGAAGAACTTTCTCCAACTATGGATTTGTTACAAAAATTTGATCTCTTATGATTGACTGGTAACTGTCTTGGGTTATTCTCTTAATCAAGGAATATGCTCTAATTTCCATTCTTCAGCCTCATTAAAACAATTAAACCAATTAATTTCTGTTTGGTCAGAATCAAATTCCCCTGATTCATTTTTAAATTGTAAATCACACTTGTTTTTCATGTTTTCAGATATCTGAATTACTTTTTGTGCCAGACCACTTTGCGGTGCTGAAAACTTTTCTGGTTCATCATGCGTTTTTACGCCATTCTTAGCTGATTGAAATTCCAATAATCCTAAATTTTCGTATTCATAAGCTTCTTGAATTTGTGCATCTGATCTTATTTTAGCTGATTCGTCCCCAGTTGTTATCCATTTGATATATTTTTCATCACTTTCTAATTGAGTCTGAGATGATAATTTGAATAACTCTACTGAGCTTTTGAATAGTTCTGGAGGTGTTAACATGTCATATCTTGAAATAATCTCTTTAAACTCTTTGACATGCTTTTCATAGTATTTTAACAGGTCTTCTTTTGTAATGTCTCCCTCATCCCATTGATTTTTCTCAGAATAAAATTTTGTTTGTAGCTGCGAAACATCTTCTTGAATCTGCGCTAGCTCCACTCCAAATTGAAAACCTTTCTGCCTGGTCTGATCTACTGAATAATTATATCCTATGATAGATCCTATGATGATTGTGATAATTACTATGATGATGGTGTTTTGAATTTTGTTTTTTTTCAAAGATAATCTATGTAGTTTCCGTCTTCGTCTAATTTTAATTCAATTTTAAATTCAGTACCGCTGATAAATGATTCATTTCTAATTGTCCTGACTCTTCCAATTACTAGTTCATAAGGCCAAATCTCAACTACTATTGAGCCTACTTTTGCAATTGGCGTTTCTGTAATGGTCATATCCTCTCGCTTTACACCATGTCTTTCTAACATGTGAATTGCATGGTCTAAAAGTGGTGCTGGATTATTGTAATTTAAAACCCAAACTGTTCCCTCATAATCTATTTTTTGCAATTTGAAAAATCTCATTTTTACTCATATAACAATTATTCTGTTACCTTTGATTGATGTATCTTTAAGAGATAAACATGAATAAAAATAAAATGGAATTAGAATTCATTTATTCTCGATTCTAAACCCATATGAATTGATGATGGGGTTGACGGGAATTTAGTTCCTATTCTATCGCCTGCAACAATGGCTGCTTCTTTTAGAATGCTGTCTGTTTCTTCATTTGCTGAACTATTTAATTCAAAGTCTCCTCCAAATGACTCTGACGTCATTACTCCCAAAAGTTCTGACATCATTTCAAATTCCGCCCCAGCTTGTGGGATGAATTTGCCTATTGCTGGTCCTATTGAGCGCATTAAAGCAATTACAGGTCCTATTGTTACCATTGCATCTCCAAGTTCGTTCATAGTTGATAATCTTAATTGAATTTGATTAAGAGATAGATTGAGATTATCTAGTAGTTTCTTATTCTTTCTTAATTCTACAAGCTCATTTGCAAGAACTTTGCCTGCAGTTCTGTCATGTCTTTGCTGAGCTTCGACAATTCTTTTGAATATCTTTGCGTCTTTTTCTTGAAGTTTTTTGTGCATATAGTCAATTTTTGAAATTGTCTTACTTAGTTTTCCAACTGATTGTTGTATTCGAGGTTTTAGAGGTGGTTCTTTTTTTATCATGCCATGAATTTGTTCATTAAATCCCGGGTTTGAGGATTTACTCCAATTGTCTTGAAATGCTGGCATAATTACTTTGTAGAAATTTTTCTCTAATTCCCCAGAGTATACAAAAATACACCAATTGAATAATTTTTTCAATTCTATGATGGTTTTTGATGTAATTAATTGATCTGTTCAGTATGTGTTGTCGAATAGTTAGTCTAGTACAGTTTTTTGGTATGTTCTGAAAATTGTGCAGAATTATATTTTGATAGTTTTACGAAAATTTAGTTAGTATTCTGCCCCAAGTAATCATTCAGAGTCTATCACATTTAGTGTCATTGTGCTAACTACTCTTGATAATTTCCTAATTGTTGCAATTGCTTTTTCAAATCCGTCTTGATCTTGTGTTTGAATTTCTGCAATTACGTCATATGCTCCAAAAGTAAGATACGCGTTAGTGATAGTTTGCATTTGTTTTAATTCATCAACAATGTATTCCTCGGCGCCTAAATCACAATTTAATAAAATGAATCCTTTGTGCATTATTTTATCTTAATATGGTTAGCAAAGTTCGAGCCTTTAAGTTTTACAGTACTACCATCTACTACGTCCGCCGTAGCTGTTCTTACTTTCGCTGTCGCTGGATCTTCTTCTACTTCTATCGTCTCTTGGATTTCCTCCTCTATTAGAACCACCATATCCTCCAGAACGTCCACCTCTGGAATAATTTGATCTTGATTGACCTCCATATCTTCTTGACGGTGTTTGTCTTTTTAGAGGATCTGGAATTGAAATTTGAATTCCCATTTCTTGATTCAAATCTCTGAGAGGAACTTTGATTTGACGTTTAATTAAATTCCAATCTCCCACTGATGAATATGATACAAATGTGACTGCTTTGCCTTTTGCTCCTGCCCTTGCGGTTCTTCCAATTCTGTGAAAGTATGCCATTTCTTGATTTGGAACATCATAATTTACTACTAGTTCTACTCTTGGAACATCAATTCCTCTTGATGCGATGTCTGTTGCAACTAGAATATCTGCTTTTCCATTTCTGAATTTTGCCATGGATTGCTCTCTTCTGTGTTGTGACATGTCGCCTTCTATTGCTACCGCGTCATATTTTTCTTGATGAAGATACTTTGTAACATCTCGTGTTCTATATTTTGTCGAACAAAATACTATGCATTGACCCTTTGTTGGTTTGATAAAATCCAAAAGATACTTGAATTTGTCGCGGTCCTTGATTACTAAAAATGACTGATCTATTCCTTCTCCACTTAGATCATCTGCATCTAAGAGGAACTGTTTTGGATTTTTAAGATAATCTTCAGATAGTCTTAGAATCTCAGTTGGCATTGTTGCTGAAAACAATGACATCACTCTATCCTCTGGTGCTAAATCTAAAATGAATTGAATGTCATCGATGAATCCCATGTCTAACATTGTATCTGCCTCATCTAGAACAATATGGCTGATCTCTCTTAGCTCTATTGATCCTCTTTTGAGATGGTCTATGAGTCTGCCAGGCGTTGCAACTACAATCTCCACTCCTCTATGAAGAGCATCTAACTGAATTCCCATGCCTTGACCACCATAAATTGTAGCTATTCTAATTCCTGTGTATTTTCCAAACTTTTTTATTTCATCGGTAATCTGCATTGCTAGTTCTCTTGTGGGTGCCATTACCAATCCCTGAATTCCTTTCTTTGGTTGAATTTCCTGCAACATTGATAATGCAAAGGCTGCAGTCTTACCTGAACCTGTATGTGCTTGTCCTACAACATCTCTTCCTGAAAGTAATACTGGAATTACTGCTTCTTGAATGGCAAATGCCTCTTCAAAGCCTTGTTCTTTAATTCCTTTTAGTATGCTGTCGTTTAATCCTAAATCTTGAAATTTTGTCATTTTATTTTCTTACCTTAAGCAATAACGAAGAAGCGCATTGCCAATCGTCATTATTCCGATAATCAACATGTCGTTAAAGGTCTAATAAACGCTTGTTATTTTTTATGCGTCTAGTTGCGCATCAATTATTTTTTTGAAATTCTCAAATGGTTGGGCTCCTTTTAATTCCACATATCCTATCTGATCATTTCCTATAAAGAACCCTGGTGTTCCTGAAACTCCATAATCCCTTCCATCATTAAGATCATTTCTAATTTCCTCAATGTATTTTCCGCTAGTTAGGCATGCGTCAAATGCCTCTTGATCTAATTTTATTCCTGCAGCATATTGACTGAACAAAGCAAGTGCATCTACTGTCTCTTGTTTATTCCACTCATTTTGATTTTTAAATAATGCATCATGCATTTCTTTGAATTTGCTTTGCTCATTTGCACATTCTGCTGCAACAGAAGCTGGTAATGCGTTATGATGAATACTTTGAATTGGGAAATCTCTGAAAACTAGTTTCACTTTACCTTCTTGAATATATTCCTCAAGAATTAATGGGAGTGTCTGATTATGAAATCTTGCACAGAAGGGACATTGAAAATCTGAAAACTCAATTATTGTGATAGGTGCGTTGGCATTTCCTATAATCGGATCATCGTCTATTGAAATTTTTACTGGAGCAGTTGGCTGTTTAACAGGTAATTGGTTTTGTAATCTCTTGAGTTCTAATTTTGCAATTGCATCATTAAGATCTTCTTCAGTTATTTGATTAGAATTCAAACTTGTGTATGACCCTGCAAAAAATGCTGCAACTCCTACAATTACTATTAGTGCAATAATTAGCCCATTAAATGTTGATTTTTTCACGTATATTTTTTCTATATTTTGATTCAAATTAAAATCATCAGAACCCATTTGACTTTTTTTGAAGATAGAGTGTACTTATTCCTATTGTCTGGTGATTTGTCTGAGAAATTTAAGATCTCATGACTGTATTTAATCCAAAATATTCAAGCCAACCTGTCTGACCTCCTGTAATTGTTATTTTCAAGCGTAGATTTAACGCCCTTCTTTATGTTGGATTTGTGAATAAATTTGAAATACACGCAAACCAGAATAGGGGATTTCAGTAATACCTGTAGAAACAGATAGTCACTTAATTCCAATTCAACTAATCTTCTTTTATCTTTTAGATAAAATTTGACCTTTATGACCCATTAGATATACTCCAGACAATCAGTCAGTAGTACCTTCTCAAAAATTCTACCTATGAATAAAACTCAGATATTTAATAGAAATGATTTTAGAAAAAAACATGATGAAATTAGATTTTGGTTGCTGTGTAAAAAATAATCTGACATGGAAAAATGCTAATTCCCTCCAAAGATTTTGATTATTTCTCCATCCTGTTCTAATGCTGATTTGAATGATTGTAGTGGGGTTGTTTTCCATTTGATCATTCCCCAGAATGGAATGGATCTCAGTTTCTTACCAAGGTCTTCATTCGAGTCAGCATCAATCACAAAAATTCCTGCCCTTTGTCCTGCAATGAGACCACCTTTAATTTTCCCTTCTTGTTCTAATTTAATCAGCATTTCATAGCTTGGAAGAACTAGATTATGAACATAATCTGGAACATCTTTCATTTGGATTAATCCATCTATGTTTTCAGCCTCTACTAAATATTGCATACTAAATAATACACTTGAAATCTATTAAAGATCTCGATTTTAACTTCCAAATTCTCAATGACAATTCAATTTTTACATAAATCCGCAATGCATGCACTCAAAGAAGGAATTGCTGTCCGTAGAGATTTTTTCTATCTTTTCCTTCATACCGTTTCCATCCATGACTCATTTTATTTATAAATAAACAAGATTCTGAGATTCCTTGATTTTTCTATCTTGTGTAATTTGTCTTACTTGAAGTTGAATCTTGATAAAAAAATCAGTAATAGGAGTCTGAATCACATATTGCCAATAATGAAGACTAGTTATTGATCTCAGATCTTCAATAAGTTTTTTATTGTAACTATGAGTCTTTAATCTAATGAATAATAATCAGAAACTAGTACTGACTTCGATGATTTTGACAGGACTTATCATGACTACCATGCCATTTGCTTCTGCAGAACAAGTAACCGTTAGTATTCCCTCCGGATCAAGTACTCCCGGATGTGACGAAACGCAAGAATGTTTCGTCCCATACAAGGTTACTGTTAATCCTGGTGATGAGGTTGTATGGAGTAATGATGACACTGCTGCACATACCGTGACAAGTGGTACCGCAGTTGATGGCCCTGATGGACTGTTTGATAGCAGCTTGTTTATGGCAGGAACAACATTTTCACACAAGTTTGACACACTTGGTGTATACGACTACTTTTGTATGGTTCATCCATGGATGGCAGGACAGGTTTTCGTTACCGCAGGTGGGGCAAGTGTTGAAAAAGACTTGGGTACAATTACACTTGGCTCAACAGTTACCGCACCAGCCCTTCAGGCAAATGATCTCATGGCAGAAATAACTACCAATGAGGGAAAAGCAAATGAGCCAATGACTGTAAATGTGACAATTACTGACATGGATGGTAATGCTGTTGAACACATAACTTACAATGTAAAAGCCACACAAGGATCTCAAGTATTGATGGACCAAGAAGGCCACATGCACAAAGGGGTTATGACTAATACTCATACCACAGATGCTCTTCCTTCTGATGCCTCAAAGACCATGCCCGTCAATATCACTGTTACCTCAGTAGGATTTGGACATGATGATCAATATAGAGACGCTCCAGGTGAGATTGCAACAAAGCAAGTAGTGCCAGAATTTGGTACTATTGCCATGATGATACTTGCAGTATCTGTAATCAGTATCATAGCGATAACTGCAAAATCTCAAATGATTCCAAGACTGTAGACAACCTTCTTTTCTTTTTCTTTTATTTTTAAAAAAATGACTTTGATAAATTTAATACTGTCATAAGATGTTTCAATCTGGTTCCTTTAGCCAGTGATTTTCTGACCGTCTCTTTATCTTATTTTCTGATTACTTCTGAATTTTTTTCCTGATAACTTCTCACTTGTTTTTAGCGTATGAGCTAGTTCCTTATCAAAATCATGAATTACGATCTTTTTTCTCTAAATCTGCTTTGTATTCTTGATGTGGATTAGTAAGGATAGACTTTAAACACAAAAGGTGGAGCCAATGACGGGATCCGAACCCACGACCTGCTGATTACAAATCAGCCGCTCTAACCAGGCTGAGCTACATTGGCACGAAATAAAATGAAATTTTTGAAGCTTTAAAGTGTTACCAGCGATTAATTTCAAACCCTTTTTTTATTAAAAATTATTGATATTATCGGCAGTTTATAATAATGCCTATTTTTGATATCCGTTATGAAATACATTGAACCAATTAGAGTTAAGGTTTTAATGATTATGTTTTATGCTACAGGTGTTGTCGGTATGATGATTGGGTTAACCATTGCTCCTTCTAGTACTACAGTAATTATCACATTTATGGGGGTCATTAATTTTGGCTTGGGTGCTTTCTTCACATTTATCTTTTTGACACAGGTGGAAAAAGAGCCTGATAAAAGAAAGAAAAAACGAAAAGGCAATTGAATCTTTTTTGATTGAACTTATGTCGCCTTATGTTTGCAATCTTATGAAAAAATTTTCTACTAAAGTGTTCTTTGAAATGTTTATCCAATTAAAGTATAAATAAGAACTTCCTATCACCAATTCAGAAATGCTCGATTTAGTTGCCAAAAAACTATTTCTTACAAAAGGCAAAGGCGTCCATGAAGACAGATTGACAAGTTTTGAATATGCATTAAGAGACGCAGGCATTGCAGGAACCAACCTTGTATTGATTTCAAGTATTTTCCCTCCACATGCAAAACTTGTTTCTAGAAATGAAGGTCTGAAAGAAATCTCACCTGGACAGATTCTGTTTACAATTTATTCTAAAAATCAAACCAATGAACCTCATAGAATGTGTGCAGCATCTGTAGGAATTGCCCAACCAAAAGACAAGAGTCGATATGGTTATCTGTCTGAATATGAGTCTTATGGTCAAAATGAAACTCAGGCAGGTGATTATGCTGAAGATATTGCAGCACAGATGTTAGCTTCTTCTTTGGGTATTCCGTTTGATGCTGACAAAGACTGGGATGAAAAAAGACAACAATGGTCAATTTCTGGTCAAATCTACAAAACTCAAAACATTACTCAATCAACTAAAGGCGACAAAGATGGAAAATGGACAACTGTTTTTGCTGCAGCTGTTCTTTTACTTTGATTATTTCTTATACCCTCTAAGATAAAATATCGCAACTGCAATTGCAACTATTGTTATGATGATTATTACCACTATTGATTCATCAACCGCTGGTTTTTCAGCTTGAAGATTTATTCCACCTAGTGAAAATTTCAATTCTTCTTTACCAACTGTTGTGTCTTTACCGAAAATGTATTTGCCCTGAATTCGCTGTCCTTCCTCAGGATCAAAGATCCACCCTTTTTTTGTAATGTCCGTAGGGATTTTATCACCATCTATGATTTGTGTTGGAATTATGTTTCCATTTACATCTGAAACATTCGTGTTTTCAGGTGATAATATCACTACTTGGATAATGGAATTCAATGGATAAAACCCTCCTGAAAAATAATCTGATCTCATCAGTTCATCTGTTTTCAAAAATTCTAATGGATCTACTTCTCTAATTTTTGATGCTGTTTGCGGATAGTTTGCTGAAACTCTTAGTTGAAGTAATGAGCTATTCTCATTTGGTATTATTGAGAACGTCATCTTTGCATTATCTTGTTTTGAAAGATTTTTTGCAATATCATAAAACCCTCCTGAATCTCTAATTGCTTTTGGGATTAAAATTGCTGATATTTTCTCATACATTGAGGATGTTTTCTCCATAGGCATTGTATATACTGCTGAAATGGTTCCTTTACCTGAAATCACTCCTGATGTCTCTAATGCGACACTTGTTTCATCGTTACTATGAATAAATGTGGAGTGCAGTTTGGCATCTGTATCAAATACCTTATTTATTTCATTAATGAATTGCTCTGATGTTTGTAAAGTTCTATTCTGAATCTGTAAAAAATTTTTATCTATAGGATTTCTTTTTACATTAATTAAAATACATGATTGATTATCAACTCCCAAAATACATTGATTTTGATTTGTTATGGTCACAGCTGATATGTTTCCATTTTCTCTGATTCTTTTTTCTAACTCCGCTGGGATTTTTATCTCCTGAACACTTGTGCTTTGTAAGGTAATTGATGCTGTGACATTTTGAGATATGCTTTTATCTACAATTACTTGTGCTATCTCTTGAAATGTCGCAAGCCTTGTCTCCTGTGAATATGCATAATTTACTGAAATTCCTACTGATATTATCAATGTAATTGCAATTAGTACCTTTAGCATATGTTGACACTTTGTGATGAAAATATTAAATTTACTCTTAATTCATCTGGTTTGTTTGATTGTTTTCCATAAATGTATGTATATGACACTAATACACACTTGTATTGCTAATTAGATAGTATGGCTCTTATTCCACTCGCTGTTGATATTTTTCAGCATCCTATAGTTCAACTAATTGCAGTTTTGAGTGCATTTGCAATTGGTTTGTTTCAAGGAATCATTTTGGGAAGAGCAATTCTTGTAAGATTTCCACGTTTACAAAATCGTCTCAAGACAGTATCTGTTACTTTGTTTGTCTTGTTTTTGGTAAATGCGATTCTTAGCGTTCCTCGATTTGCATCTCCTGAGAAAATTGACCTTTCAAATTTACCTGTGAATGATACTGGTGAAATAATATCGACATTATTTCTGATTTTTGGCATGAATACTGGATTTCTAACTGTGTTGGCAATTTCTGTCACTGTGATGAGTTTTGTTGTTTTGAAATTTACTCATCTTGATGGCATTTCAAAAGCTTTTGTTTTCTTTTTCAGTGCTCTTTTGCTTATCCTTACCGCTGTCAGTAGATTCACTGATCTTACCCCTAGCACGTTTGAGGTTTTATTGTATTTTCTTTATCAGCTAGGAATCACTATGGGCATTTTAGCTGGTACTCTCAGAAAAATAAAATCGGAATAGACCTAAAATAATCTCAAACGTTTAAATCCGATCATATTTGAGTTGAAAATGACATCGAATTCAAACCGTTCGGGGAACAAGCTGGCAGTTCATGCGTTGGACTGCCAGCCCCATTTATTCAAAAAATTAATTTAATGCTGATAATGCTTTAACCTGATCTTTAACGTAGTCAAAACCCTCTTGCCAAAACTTTGGAGATCTTATGTCGAATCCATATTCTGAAAGGAGTTTCTCTGGTTTCTTGGAACCTCCTGCTGCAAGAATCTTGATATATGATGGAACAAAGTCTTTCCCTTCTTTTTTGTATCTTTGAAACAAAGACAATGCAAGCAAGTTTCCAAACGAGTATGCATAGCAGTAAAAGGGTGTGTGGTAAAAGTGCGGTATGCAACTCCACTCTATTGCAAAGTCTTCAGAGAGTCCAACCGAATTCCCAAATTGTACTTTGAGGTTTTTTAAATACGTCTTTGAAATCTCGTCAACTGTAGTTCCCTCTCCTACCTGCTTATGAATATCCGCTTCAAAGATTGTAAAAAATGACTGTCTGAGAATAGTTGCATACAAGTCATCAATTTTTTCTGATAGCATGATCTTCTTTTCATTGTCTGAAATTTTTTCAGAGAGATTATCATATAGTAACAATTCTGAAAAAGTTGATGCTGTTTCTGCCAAGGGAAGCGGTGCATCTTGAACAAGAATTGATCTATCTTGTGCTGCTTGACTGTGTACTGCATGACCTAATTCATGAGCAAGGGTAAAAACATCTCTTGATTTACCCGTAAAGTTTACGAGTACATACGGTGTGATTTTTGGAGTTAATGTACTACAAAATGCACCGTCTCTTTTACCCCGTCTTACTTCTGAATCTATATGGTTTTCATTGAATACCTTTTTTGCATATTCCTCTAATTTGTCACTACATTTTCCTAGCGATTCAAAAACCAATTTTACTGATTTATTATATGAATAATTTTTTTCTTTGATGTTTGCGGCTGCTGGTGCATACAAATCATATCTTCTCAATTTTTTCATATTCAGCATCTTTGCTTTTTGAACAAAGAATTTTTGAAAAACAGAAGCATTCTTTTTGCATGTTAAAAGAAGTGACTCTATGGTTTTGTCATCAACATCATTTCCGATATTCCTCATGGAAATTGGACTGCTGTATCCTCTAATCTCTATGCCCTCATCTTTCCAATTAAGAACAATGTTTTGATATATTTCCCCTACCACACCTTTGTTTTCTACGTATTTTGTAAGAATTGTTTTGTAAGCTGTCTCTCTAATCTTTGGGTTCGTGCTTCTTACGTAGTTTGTGATCTCTTCTCTTGTCATTAACTTAGTTTTATTTCCAATCTTCATCCTGTATTCAAATGCATTTGTTATCTTGTCGTACAATTTTACAAGTGCCGATATTCCAGTTACATCTAATGTGTTGATGATTCGTTCTTCTGGTTCGCTAAGTGCATACTTTGCAAATAATCTTTTATGTGATAGATATTCTGAAATCTCTCCTGTGCCTTTCATGAGTCTTTTTGCATTTTTCTCATCAACTTGTATCTTCCACCACAAATCAAAAAATAATATTTTATTTGAAATCTCCGAGCCCAACTTTGACATACTTGTCATCAATGATGTTGCTTCGTCTGATTGTGTGTCTGAAGAATATGATAATGATGCATAGCCTCCAATCTTGCTCATTTTCTCAGATATCTCCTCAACTTGATGTAAAATATTCAAAAATTCCTTTGATGACATTTTGGGGTCTAATGATGATTTTATTTTCTCAAATTTCTCTGCCTGTTTTTCTAATTCTTTAACTTGTTTTTGAAATTCAGGGCTTTTTGGATTTTTTGTTAATTCTGATAAATCCCATTTGCCAAGTTGATATTCTGTCATATGCTTTTCCTGTTTTCTAACTATTAAAAAATGAAACTCAATCTTGAATACAATACTTGCATGATGCAAAACCTTCTTTTTTTGCTTGATCAAGCATGTCTGGAACAAAATAATGCTTGTTGTCTTTTTTTACTCCATAGATGTTACACTCTGCTTTCATAACTGCAAGGTGATGAACGATCATGTCCAATTTATTCCCAAGATATCCAACCATGCTAGAAACTATTGTAAATCCCCAATACAGTAAATACAACTAGCATACCCTTCTGAATTGGCCTGAGTAAATGTATCTGGAACAAAATATCTTTTGTGTACTATCTTAATCTCGTCTATTTCACAACTGTCTTTTTGGTTATTGAGATCATGAACTTGTTTTTTGTTATTGTCTCCATAGTAATTCGGCATATGATATAGTGCCATACAAGTAGTATAAGTCATTGATTATTCATCCATTTGACACTAATTTAACAAATATGATGTGAAAAAAGAAGTTATTCTTTATAGTGAACTAACAGTGAGTCTTTCATAACTGGTAAAACTGCCACTATGTTTTCACCCTTTTCAGCTAAAAAGGCATTAACCACATCTTGAAGGTAAACTCCTTGAGAAAGATACTTGGACTCAAAATATTTGATTTTGTGAATCATCGTTGTTTTTAATTTGATTGAGTAGGTATTAATGATTCGAAAAATTACTATGTTAAATTTAGATATATGTTTTAAATTACTCATACTGTTTGATTTTTTCTAACATCTTTTAGTTGTCTTCTTAGCTATTGTGTCTGATGTTGAAAGTTATGTTGTTTTTCAAATCTATATAGATTTTTTAATTTAATGCATATGTCAGTCTAAAAATTTATAGAATTCAAGAAAGCCTAATCTAATTCTGATGAAGTATATAGAAAATTACGCATGAAATTTAGAAATTAAGCCGGTATATATCACAGAGAATGTAGTGTTATGTATGTTCAAAAAAATAATTGCAAAACTGAAATTTGGTGCTTGCAAAACTGCGGTCTTAGACGACATAAATGCATTCAAAGAATCTGAAAAAAAGAAAAAAACGGATGTAGAAGAATAATATGAAATATCGATGCAGAATCTGTACCTTTCATTGGGAAGGGAATTCGGACACTTTTGATAAAGTACTCATACATGAAAAAACTCATTTGAAAAAAACAAATGATCATACACTTTGATGGATATTGTATTTTAAATGAAATAAAATGTCTGTTCGCTGTAAAGTTTGCAATGCTTCAAAAATCGCAAACACTAAAACAAATTCTAATGTGAATTGGGAGTGTCAAACTTGTGGCAACATCGTTGATGCAAATGGCAACATCGTTTCATTAGAATGATTATTTTTTAATTTATTTTCTGTAAAATGTTGTTTGATTGATCTGGATGTTGATTTCAAATTCTAGTCGTAGACCATTAGATTTTTTTCTTCAAGTAAACTGTGAATTTGATTGACAGAGCGATGTACGTCTTTTTCAAGTTTGGCTCCTACACATACAAGTTTTCCTGATGAGAAAATTAGAATCACTGTCTTTGGATCTAGCATTCTGTGAATTAATCCTGGGAATTGTTCTGGCTCGTACATGCTTCTAGGAAGAGTTCTTGCTGCTTGTTCTAAACTAACCTTTCCTCCCAAATTAATTGATGAAACTATGTTTTGAATTGTTACAATTGGTTCACTTTTTATTTTGATTTTTCCTTTTCTTAATAATTCGACTACTTTTTTTACTGCAGTCTCCGCCAATTCCTGTGATTTGGCACCTGTGCATACCATCTTTCCAGAACCAAAAAGCAACGTGGCTGTTTTTGGACTTTTGAGTCTAAACACTGCTCCTGGAAATTGTTCTGGATGATATTCCACTGCCGGGAATTTTTTTGTAATATCTACAAGATCTAATCTTTGATTAATTGTTGCAGAAGCTACTACATTGACAATTGCTATTACTGGTCTTGTTTGTGTCATATTTTTATTACTGCTTATTTGCCTGCATATCTATATTTTGATCTAATCTTAAACCCTTGTATCTATTTCTTATTGTAACTTCTGTTACGTTTGCAGCTTCTGCAATGTCTCTTTGAGTTCTATCCTCTCCGTTTACTACACATGCTAAGTACAACGCTGCTGCTGCAAGACCCATTGGATCTTTGCCTGCTGATTCTTCATGTTCTTGTGCATCTTTGAGAACTTTAACTGCATAACGTTTTGTCCTTTCTGAAATCTGTACTTTGCTTGCAATTCTTGACACACATTGCACAGGATCCACTACTGGCATTTTTAGATCTAATTCCTTATGTAAAATTCTATAACACCTTGCAATATCTTTTCGCTTGATATTGCCTGCATCTGAAACATCTTTTAGTGTTCTAGGAGTCTCAGTATCTCTACATGCTGCATAAAGTGCTGATGCGATTAAAGCTGAAATTGAACGTCCTTTTACCAATCCTTTCTCTAATGCTTTCCTGTAAACATATGCTGCCTTCTCAATAACGGGATCTGATAGTGAAAGTTTATCTTTTAATGTTGCCAATTCCCCTAATGCCTGTCTTAGATTTCTATCTGACGATGCGTTAACTTTACTTCTACTGTCCCAAGTTCTTAATCTTTCAATAGTGCTTTTCATTGAAGTTGAAAGTGGTTTTCCTGACGCATCTTTGTTAGCTGGATTAATGATGGTAGCTAGTCCTCTGTCATGCATTGTGAGTGACGTTGGAGCTCCTGTTCTTGTCGGGTCTGTTCCACCTTCCTTTGAAAAGGATCTCCATTCTGGTCCAGAATCTTGTAATGTTTCAGAAATAACAAATCCACATTTTCCGCAAAATCTTTCCCCTGTAACGTTATCTGTTAACATACTGTTTTTTCCACAACGTCCACAGATGCCATCTGCATTGATAGTCTCTAAAACCAAAAATATTCCCAATGTTGATTACTTTGTTTCCTATAAATAGTGCAGTATTTGCCATTTTTCATAAAAATTCAGTCCTTTTAGTGCCTAAACCCCCGTTTTTCTAATTTCACTGGAATTCTTAAATTATATTTTTACTGATTTTGAATATCCGAATCTCAAAATTGAGAACTTTAGAGTGGTTTAACTATAAAGAATATGATTGAATGTCATGAGAGATGATACATTCTGTCATTGCGGTTCTTGCGGTCATGAAAAAATTGATGAATGCTATACAAAACAATGTTCATGTTGTTTAAGTGATCATCAAGGAGCATTTGGGAAAAACAAATAAGATTAGACTAAAAATGACTGCAACACGAAAGAATAATTTTAAACTCCCAAAGGAAAGAATTCAAAAAATTCTGGTTCCTTTCGATGGCTCTAAATGCTCCATTCACGCTCTTAATAGTGCAATAAATTTGGCAAAATTTACTGGCTCAAAAATTGTTGGAATTTTTGTAATTCCTAGTGATGTTTCTTCTTTACCTCTGGATGATCTCTTTGATCCTCTTTCTTCAATAGAGCCTTTAGGATACAAAGCAAAATTGACAAAACATGGACAAAAAATTTTGGAGCACGCAAAACAAGTATGTCTTCAAAATAATGTTGAATTTATAAAAAATCTGGTGTTTGGAAATCCCGGAAATACTATTGTCACATTTGCGGAAAACAAAAAGAATAATATTGGGATAATTGTAGTAGGTTCACGTGGCCATAGCCGTGCTGGAGAAATTCTTCTGGGAAGTGTTTCGTATAATGTCGTTCATAAATCCAAAATACCAGTAATGGTTATAAAATAAATTTAGATAAAAATAATTTATCTTTAATTCCTAGAATGAGTTGATGAGTATGGTGTGAAAGAAATGATTCTTACAAAACGAACTGTTCTTCTTTTTCTTACTGGTATGGGACTGGTATTGTTCTGGAGAGGAATATGGGAGATTTCTTCAAAATTCTTTTCTGAAGAGATTAGTCTGATTTTGGGATTGGTTATTCTAATTTCTGTTGCAATATATGAACGAAGGCAAATCTTTCAGTTCTTCGGTGGCGGAAAATAATCTTATCTTTGTGCTCTTCTGAGAATCAAAAATATTCTTTATGGATATAACACCACTTCCAAATGTCTCCTGGGATTGCCTTTATTGCTGGATGGCCTGTCTCTTCAAAGTGTTTTGTTGCATGCTTCCCTGTTGATGAATCACAACAGCCCACATGTCCACACGTTAAACACATTCTGATTGCTACTACTGGAAGATGTTCTTTTTCACACTCTTCACAGCTTTTTGTGTTTTGAGATATGTTTTCTTTCTTCTGTGAAAAGTGTTCACATTCTTTTGACATATCAGTATTTTTTCAGTGTATCTTTGTATCTCTTTATTGATTCTATGATTACGGTTTTTGCCTCTTTTGCTGACTTCCACCCGATGATTTCTACCTTCTTACCTTCCAAGTCTTTGTAAACTTGAAAAAAGTGTGCAATTTCTGAGCGGTAGTGGTCTTCGATATTTGTAATATCTATAGTGTGTAGGTATCTGGGATCATTTGTTGCGACACATATGATTTTGTCATCCAACTTTCCATCATCTTTCATTTGAAGTAGTCCTATTGGCCTGGCTTCGATTAAAATTCCCGGATATGTGGGGTTTGTCACCAAAACTAATGCATCGAGTGGATCTCCATCATCAGATAGTGTTTGTGGGACTAGTCCGTAATCTCCTGGATAATGAAATGGGGAAAATAACACCCTGTCTAATTTTATCATGTTGTGTTTTTTATCATATTCGTATTTGTTCATGGAACCTTTTGGAATCTCTACAACCACGTTGATGATTTCTGGAATGTCGCTCCCTGATTCTATATCGTGCCAAAAATTCTTGCTCATTTTCTAGCACTTGAGTTGCTTATTCAGTATATGAATTCTGTGAATTATGATGTTGGACAAATCTGGATTATTCTATATATTATGCTACAGAATCTGGATTTGGAATTACCTTGTAGATTTTTACAGTATATTGCCCTTCAAAGATATTAACTACTTCTCCTGTTTCCAAATCTACGTTTCTTACTCTGAATTTGTATTCATAAGAGCCGTCTCCTTTCACATCAACTTGTGCAAAATGGACTGGTTCTTCTCCTTTGTAAAATTGAATAATTACTGGATATCTTTCAGCAATGTCATCTGCACCTCCTCTGACTATTCCCCAAGGAAGTTTGTTGTTTTCTGGAACCGACATAGTAGTGATTGTTTCCTTCAAACTTATTTTTTCATTAATTGGGGTCACTATGATGTGGTTTGATTCAGCAGAGATACCTGGAATCATCATTATGCCAAATACTGTCATGATTGATGCAATTATCAAAACATTTGATTTGATGTTCATTTTGACTTTATTCCTTTGAAGTTACTTAAAAAATTTATCACTGTTTTGTTCCAATGACTCTATGGTAATTCCTCTTCAACATCTGAGCATGACTTATGAACCCACTGATCCTTTGAGTTTTTTAGTATTTCTTTGCCTGTTTTGATTGCCTCTCCACACTCTATACATTTTCCATTGAATCTTGCTTTCATGATTTTTTGTATCTTTGACCCAATTTAACTAGTCACATTTGCTTAAATGATCTATGACGTGGTATGCTGATTGAATATAATCCCTGCTCCCTTCCTTAGCGGTGGAGTCTGAACCCACAGTGGGGATGGACCGGATGGGATTTGAACCCACGACCTTTGCGGGAAATAATTTCCTTACGCAGTGTGAGTGCGTCATCCAAACCAAACTAGACGACCGGTCCAACAAATCTACCAAAAGACGAGTTTTTTTATCTTTAGGTTGATTGAATATACTGTAATTACCATGACCTTTTCTACTGATTCTGAAAATGAATCGCATGTCTTTACAGGAATTTGACTCTGTAATGGATAAAATGAAACTGGCTTTTGAATATGCTAATAATCTTGGGCAATATGTAGAGGCAGCCAAAATCCTCTTTCAAATAAACGATCAATTACCCGATGATATTCAGTTGAATTTTGAAGAATTAGATGATCCTGAAATGGCAAAATCATTTATTATCAAATATGAATCTGAACTGAAATCTGCAATTGTAGATTATAGGCAAAGATTGATGAATTTCTAATTCTATTTCTTGACGCCAAGGTTTCGGTTCTTTAGTCTCAAGTATGGGTTCCTGCATTTTCTGCATCTTGATGCCCCTACATCGTTTCTACATCCACATTTGAAACAAATTCTCATTACAAGACGCGCTTGCTGTGCAATTCGTTTCTTTTCTGGATCTGTGATAGGCATTTAACTTTCTCCTGAATCTCTCTCTTTTATTTTAATCGGATTTTTCTATCTTCCCTGCTAGTAATACTGGTACTTCGGCAGGTCTCTTTGCTACTGGGATATTTGCTTTGTTAAACATTGATACTTTAGATTCTGCAGAACCATAAGTTCCCATGACAATTGCTCCTGCGTGACCCATTCTCTTTTCTTTGGGTGCTGCTCTTCCTGCAATGTATGCAACAGTTGGTTTCTTAAATCCACTGTCAATAATTTTCTGTGCCAGCATCTCTTCAGAATCTCCTCCAATTTCACCTACAATTACCAATCCTTCTAAATCCGGAATATCTTTTACCATTTCAAATGCGTCAATCAGTCTTGTTCCGTTAATTGGGTCTCCGCCAATTCCTATTGTGATTGATTGGCCAAATCCTGAATTTGTAAGTGCGTCTGAGATTTCATAAAGTAATGTTCCACTTTTTGATAAAACTGCTATATTTCCAGCTTTAAATGGCATGGCAGGCATAATTCCAATTTTGATTAATTCTGGAATCATTATGCCTGGAGTATTCGGTCCGATGATTACTGCTCCTTTCTGGTTTGCAAGATCTAGTGCTTCCATTGTATCTCTGATTGGAACGTGTTCTGGAATTGCAACGAGTAGCTTGATTCCTGCTTCTAGCGCTTCTTTTGCCGCATCTAGAAAGAATTTTGCTGGAACAAAGACAATTGAAATTTTTGCACTAGTTGCATCTACTGCCTCCTGCATTGTATTGTAAATTGGAACACTGTCTTCAAATTTCTGACCTCCTTTGCCAGGCGTAACTCCTGCAACTACATTAGTCCCATATGCTATCATGTTATGTGCATGTAGTGAACCATATGCTCCTGTAATTCCTTGAACGATTACCCCTTTTTTCTTATAGTCTGAATCTTCAGGTCGTCCTTTTAGTATTCTGAAAATATCTGTCATTTCTTTTTCCCCATTACTGCTGCATTGATTGCCTCTTCCACTGAACTGTAGATTTTAGTTCTGGATCCTTCAAGCATCTCTTTTGCTTTTTCTGATTCAGTACCTTTCAGTCTTGCAAAAACTGGCAAGTCAATTAGATTGTCTTCATATGCTTTAAGAAACGCTTCAGCTACTACTGTGGTCTTTACAATTCCTCCATAGAGGTTTACTAAAATTCCTTTTACTCTGTTGATTCTGCTGATCAAAGTTAATGCTTCATACACTGATTCTGTAGTTGCACCTCCACCCACATCTAAGAAACATGCTGGCTTTCCTCCATTATCTGATAGCATATCTAATGTAGCCATTACAAGCCCTGCACCGTTTCCTACAACTGCAATATCTCCATCTAATTCGACTAGTGAAAACCCACTTTTCTCTGCCTGTTCCTCGATCTCTGTCTTCTCCTGATATTTCTGTAATTCTGGATGTCTGAAATTACTGTTGTCATCTGTTACAAATTTCCCATCCAATGCCATGATTGTGTCGTCTTGCATTATTGCAAGAGGATTAATCTCTGCAAGCTCCGCCTCTTTCTCAATTGTTAGTTTTGATAATTTTTTTAAAGTATCTACAAATCCCTCAGCTGTTTTTCCTTCCAACCCAATCTCCTTTGCAACTTCTTTTGCAAGTTCATCTGAGACATCTCCTAATCCAACCTCCTTGATGACTTGGTTTTTTACTGATTCAATTTCAACTCCGCCCTCAGCTGATGCAATAATTGTATAACACCTTTTTGAGCGGTTCAAAAACAGTGACAGGTAAAGCTCTTTTTTAATATCTGCCATCTTTTCAAGTAAAATTGCTCGTGCTTTTTCCCCCTTGATTGTCAAATCCATCACTTGGGGGTACTTTAGCTCAAATTCATCATCATTTTGGCATTTTTGGATGCCTCCTGCCTTTCCTC
>Ga0102952_1000235_pt1 | contig 24394 bp, 18 predicted proteins | sample SalPon2A_C_D1_MG_FD_78506 | JGI IMG/M metagenome (GOLD analysis project Ga0102952, IMG submission 78506) | Soil microbial communities from South San Francisco under conditions of wetland restoration - Salt Pond MetaG R2A_C_D1_MG | ecosystem: Environmental > Terrestrial > Soil > Wetlands | place... | reverse complement strand
TCTCGCGATCGCGGCGACCGCGGAACACGCGGGCGCGGATGCGGTGGCGGGTGATCGTGTGTCGCACGCTGCCGAGCTCCGCGCACGGCTCGAGCTCCCACTCCGCGGGAAACGCCTCGCGGAACAGGCCCGAGCCGCGAGCTCCAGGCACCGCGGGCTCGCGCGTCGGCAGCTGCCACATCCGCGACATCGCGCCGCCGGCGGGTCGCCGCTCGAGCAGCACCTGTGCATCGCGGACGACGTGCAGGACCCGCAGCTCGACCTGGACCGTCGCCGGCCGCGGCTTGGGGCGCGGCAGCTCGGCGACGCGGTCCGCGGCCCGCGCCGCACACTGCGTCCGCAGCGGGCAGCTCGCGCAAGCGGGGTCGCGCGGCGTGCACACCGTCGCGCCGAGCTCCATCAACGCCTGGTTCCACGCCCCCGCCCCGCCGTCGGCGGGAACGAGGTCCTCGGCCAGCTCCCAGAGGCGCCCCTCGAGCGCCGCGGAACCCAGGGCTCCCTCGAGCAGGAACAGGCGCGCGAACACGCGGGCGACGTTGCCGTCGACGACCGGCCGGGGCTGGTCGAAGGCGATCGAGAGCACCGCTCCCGCCGTGTACCGCCCCACTCCGGGCAGCGCGAGCACGGCGTCGGGGTCCGTGGGGAACGCGCCGCCGTGCAGGTCGCGGATGCGCCGGGCGGCGGCGAGCAGCGCGCGCGCGCGGCGGTAGTAGCCGAGCCCGCTCCAGGCGGCGAGCACCTGCTCCTCGGAGGCGGCCGCCAGGGCCTCGACCGTGGGGAAGCGCTCCAGGAAGCGATGCCAATAGGGAACGGCGGTCTCCACCCGCGTCTGCTGGAGCATCGCCTCGCTGATCCACACCGCGTAGGGATCGCGGGTGTGCCGCCAGGGCAGGTCCCGGCGCTCGGCGGCGTACCAGGCGCGGAGCGCGGCGCGCAGGCTCGCGGCCCGGTTCTCGGTGGGCCGAATCATGGCCCAGAGCCTACCCCAGGCCCCGCCCGGGGCCGCCCGCGCCCCGGGACGATCCGATCGATCGCCGAAGGGATAGGATTGCAGGGTCCCCTTCATCCGCGCGGATTCCCTCAGCCATGCGTCGCCTCTCCTCGTTCGCCGGACTCCTGGTCCCGCTCCTCGTCTGGTCGGTCCTCTGGGGCACGCTGGGCAAGCTGGAGGTCGTGCTCGCCGGGGTGGTCTTCGCCGCGTTCATGATCCCGGTGTGGATCCTGCGCATGCGGCTCGACGAGCGCGAGTGGGGCACGGTGCGCATGCTGGGCACGGCCACCGGCGTGGTGCTGGGACTCTGCTCGGCGATCCTCGTCTCCGGGTGGATGGACGATCCGCCGATCGCCGATCCGCTGGCCGGCGAGGTCGATCCGCTGACCTACGGCCCGTTCGAGGTCGTCGGCCGCATCACCTCCTGGGACGTGCTGCCGATCAAACCGGACGAGTACGAGGAGTGGGCCCCGCTGCTGGTGCGGGTCAGCGACAACCAGCGGTCCTTCGAGTTCATCTGCGACGGCAGCGAGGTCCGCGACCGGCTGGAGGTCGGGCGCACGATCAAGGCCACCGGCGACTACTCGTCGATGGACGACGTGAGCAGCACGCCGGTGGCGGACAAGGTCGAGATCCTCGACTAGCGCCGATCGCGGGGGGTCGGGCCTCGATCCGCGGCGGGTGCCCGCCTAACCTTGCGGCGCCCGGCACACCCATGTCGACTCTGCTGCGTTCCCTGCTGTTCGGCTTGATCGCCGGCGTCGTGCTGTCGCTCGCGCGCGCGCCGCTGGGGCTGGACCTGTTCTCGATCCCGGCCCTCGCGGGGATCGACCTCGCCGCCTACCGGGCCTTCGGCATGCTCGCGATCGCCGCGGCGCTGCTCGGGCACCGACGCCGGCCCGCGCCGGTCGTGTCCTGGGCCTGTGTCGGCGCCGTGCTGGGCTTCGCGCTGCACGCCGCCTACGGCGGGGCTTGGGTCGAGCCCGGCAACACCTACGCCGTCGCGCTCGTGCTGGTCGTCGCCTCGCTGGCGATGACCGCCGTTCGCGGACGGCTGCGCGAATCGGCGGAGGAGGATCCGGTCCGCGGGCGCGCGGTCGTCGGACTGGGGCTCGTGCTCGCCGGCGCGGGCGTCGCCGTCGCGCTCGAGTCGATCGCCCGACCGCTGCGGCTGTTGGGCCTGGCGACCCGCGGCGACGACTCGCTGTTCGGCTTCGCCTTCCTGGCGTTGCTGGCCGTCGGCGCAGTCGCCTTCCGGGGTCTCGTCGACGGCCCCCGGCGAGGTCCCGCCGTGCTCGCGGCCGGCCCGGCGCTGGCCGCCGCCGCGTGCCTCTACGGCGTCGCCGTGCTGGGCGAGTTCTCCAGTCGCGAGGGCCTCGACTCGTACCTGCGCGTCTCGACCTGGGACCTCGATACCTCGTACATCGGCATGGTGCAGGGGGACCTGCTGATCGCCGGGCGCACGCTGCTGCTGCCGGCCTTCGCGCTGGGCGCGGCGCTCTCGGGAGCGCGGCGGCCGCGGGAGCTCGCCCGCGTGCTGATCGGCGCGGCCGCCGGGTCGATCGTGCTGGCGCTGGTTCGAGGAGACGTCGCCGGGGAGGAAGCTCGGCTCTCGCTGCTCGCCTCCGAGCGCGTGACCCTGGGCGCCACCCTCGCCGCGGTCGGGGGCCTGGTCGCGATCCTCGGCGCGGGTCGGCCGCCGTCGGCCGCGAGCGTCGTCGGCGCGCTCGCCTGCGTCGGCGCGCTGATCCTGCCTCGCTGGCTGCCCGCGAGCCGGGCGTTCCCGCTCTCGCCCTGGGAGCGCTTCCCCCCCGAGCCCTCGCTGATCGTCGACACGCCCGAGGGCCTGTTGACCGTCGAGACGGTCAGCGAGGGCGGCGAGGTCCTGACCCTCGATCGCCGACGGCTGACGCCGGCCGACGCGGGGATGGCGGCGGACGAGCAGCGCATCCGCCTGGCCTGGGGGTTGCTCTCGGACGCGGCGCGCGAGCGCGGTCGCGTGCTCCTGGTCGGACAGCTCACCCCGCTGCGCGCGGCGAGCCTCGCCGGCCTCGGCGCCGAGCAGGTCGACCGCACCGCCGCCTGGCACCGCTCGATGTCCGCCGTGGAGGACGAGTTGTTCGGCGATTCCACGCGTCCGGTCCGCGGCGCGATCCTCGACCCGCGGGAAGCGCGCCGGCACCTGCAGCGCGGCGACTACGACCTGGTGCTCGTGCCGCCGGTCGACGGCTCGGCCCCGAACGTCGAGCTCGGCGACTGGGGGGACACCGTGGTCTGCGTCTGGATCGGCACCGCGCAGCACGCGGCCTGGCGCGTCTGGAGCCCGGGCGTGTTGCCGTCCTCGTCGGGTTTCGACGACCTGTGCATCGGACTCTCCAACGCGCCCGGCGCGACGCTGCCTGCGGGAACGCCGGCGCCGTTCGGGAGCGAGCTGACGCGCATGTGGACGCGGCCCTTCGAGCGCGAGGCCGCCGCGCGCGCGGGAGTCACCCGGCGGCTGGCCGAAGCGGCGCGGAGCACGCCGCTGGCCGACCTCACCGCGGGACTGGAGCTGCACTACGCCGCCCAGCGCCGCAGCTCGCCCTGGGAGACCCACGCCCAGGCCACCGAGGTCGACCCCGAGGCGCTGCGACGGTTGCGGGAGGCGGCGCTGTCGATCGCCGACGATCCCGCGCTGCAGCGCTTCCTGCACGAGCTGTGGCAGGGCATCGCCTCGCTGCTGGTCGGCAAGCGCGACATCGAGCTGATCTACGAGGACCTGCAACCCCTGGCCGAACGCTTCGACCCCTGGCCGGAGCTCGAGCGCGCGCTCGCGGCGGCCGACCTCGAGGTGCTCGAACCCGGCCACGCCGCCGAGCGCCTGCTGAAGGTGGTCGCCTCGTCGCCCTACGATCTGAACCTGCGGGCGGAGTGCGCCGACGCCCTCGCCGCCAGCGGCCGCCCGGCGGAGGCCGCGGAGCAGGTGCGCGCGGCGCTGGCCATCCAGCCCGGCCGGCGGGACCTCGAGCGACGCCTGGCCGCGGCGCTGGTGATGGCCGGCGATCCCGAGGGGGTGCCGATGGTCACGCGCCTGCTGCGCGAGGACCCCCAGGACGAGCAGCTCGAGCCCTACCTCGGCCCCGGCCCCTGGGAGCCCCTGCCCCCCGCCAAGCCGGGCCGCGACGCGCACGAGCACTGACGGCCGGCGCGCGCCGCCGCCGTCTCCGCCCGAAACCAGCGAACCCGGACGGCCCGCCGAACGTCGTAACTCACGTCCGCGGAGTACGTTCCGACGTCGGAGCCGATCCGCCCGCCCCGCGGCTCGCAGGCCCGCGCTCCCTGCCCGTCCGTTTCCAGGGAATGCGCGCGCGAAAACGTCCCCCCGCCGGAACTCCCATCGACTGCACCCCTCCCCCCCCAGGATTCCCCAGGGGGCTTCGAGCAACGACAGGAGTTCACCATGCAACCCAAGACTCGACTCGGGACCGCAGGTCCCGCCCTTCACGCCTCCCACCCGTCCCCGACCGGCCGCCGCCTGCGGAGATTCCTCGGCCTCGCCGCCGTGGGAGCCGCGCTCGGCGCCGTTCCCGCGAGCGCGCAGGCCACGCTCTCCGTCGACTACAAGGGCCCCGCGGTCGGGGCCTTCACCGAGGGCGACATCGTGATGCCCGTCACCGGCTTCCCCGCGCTCGGCCCGCTGCCGCTGCCCATCGTCGTCGTCCCCGCGGGGGGCGGACCGGGCACGCTGGGGTTGCCGACCTTCGCCGGCTGCGCCGGTCACGCTCCGGGGATCGCCTGCGGGATCGAGGTGGACGCGTTGTCCTACGGCCTCGACGGACCGGCGCTGCCGGCCATGCCTCCCGGCTCCTACTACTTCTCGGTGGAGAGCTTCGCGATCGGGTTCCCTACGGGCTTCGGGGGACCGAACGTGATGACCGAGTCGGCCGTGTCCGAGGCCGGCGCCGACGTGTTCGCCGACCTCGGGCTGCCGCCCGCTCCGCTGGCGCCCTTCCTCACGCCGACCCCCGGCAACGCCGCGGTGATCGACGGCAACGGCCTGCCCGTGCCCAGCCCGTGGGTCTACCCGGGAACCGGCCTGATCGAGCCGACCGCGGGCTTCTGCCTGCTGCCGGACACCGGCGACAACCTGGACGCCGTCGACGTCAACGGACCGATCGCGTTCCCGGTGTACTTCTCGATGGACGCCGGATTCCCGGACATGCCCTGCGGGTTCCCGCTCGGGGGCTCCGCCGTCGCCAACGGGTACCTGCCCGGTGACGTGCTCGCCGCGGCCGGCGGCGGACTGCTGCCCTTCGTGTGGATCCCCGCCCCGGGCCTCGGTCTCGACCTGTTCGGCCCGGGCACCGACGACCTCGACGCCCTGGCGATCTGGGAGAACGGGACCGGCGTGTGGGAGAACGCGATCGGCCCCTACGGTTGGGTCGGCGGCGGGGCGGACATGGTGTTGTTCTCGGTGCGCGAGGGCTCGGCCATCATCGGCACCGCCGACTCGCTGCTCGGCATCCCGATCGAAGCCGGCGACATCCTGATCCCGCCGGCGGCCCCGGGGCTGGCGCCGCAGATGTACATCGCCGCCGAGAACCTCGGCCTGGCGACGTTCCGCTCCGGGTTCCTGGCCATGGACGACCTCGATGCGCTGGACGTGCTGACGCCGACGATCCCGCCCCTCGATAAGGGCGGCGTGGGCGCGGGTATTCCCACCAACGTGCTGATCGCGCTGGGCGTCCTGCTGGACTGCAACGGCAACCTGGTGCCCGACGTGCTCGAGAATGTCAGCTACTGCACGGCCGGGACCTCGGCCAGCGGTTGCCAGGCGACGCTGAGCGCGGTCGGCACGGCCAGCGCGACGGCGTTGTCGGGATTCAAGGTCAGCGCCGCCACGGTGGAAGGCCAGAAGGACGGTCTGTTCTTCTACGGCACCAACGGCCGCCAGGCCGTGCCGTGGGGCAACGGCACCAGCTTCCAGTGCGTGCGCCCGCCGGTGAAGCGCGGTCCGCTGATGACCGGCGCGGGCACCATCGGCGCGTGCAACGGCGCGTTCAGCCTGGACCTCAACGCGCGCTGGTGCCCGTCGTGTCCGAAGCCGGCCCACAACCCCGGCGCGGGATCCACGGTGCAGATCCAGCTCTGGTACCGCGACCCCTTCAACACCTCGAACCAGACCACCAGCTTCTCGGACGCTCTGGAGGCCGTCGTCTGTCCGTGACCCGCTCGGAGGAGTGCTCGCACTCCGGGTGAGTCCCCGGGGGGCGGCGTCGCCATGCGCGGCGCCGCCCCCCACCTCGTTGCGGCGAGCCTGCGCGAGCGCTTCCGGCCCGAGCCCCGGCAGTGCGTTCCCGCTAGGATGCAGCCGATGGAACGCGGGGGGGCGGTCGAGGAGGGTGCGCGAACGGTGCGCGTGCTGGGCGCTCCGGCGCCCGAAGCGGAGGTGCGCGCCCCGATCCGCATTCCCAAGATTCTGCTCGTCGGAGCCGGCGGCGCGCTGGGACGGGCGCTGCTCGAGGAGTTGCTGCGCGAGACGACCGCCGACGTGGTGCTCGCCGGTCCCGCGCGCCGTCCGCTCCGGCACGCGCTGCGCGCCGCGGGCCCCTCCCGGGAGCTGCGCCTCTCGTGCCTCGAGCTGGACCCGTGGAACTCCGAACAGGTCACCCGCTCGCTGCTGGGCGTGCGCCTGGCGATCTGCGCCGCGGGCCCGGCCCACGCGTTCCCCACCGCGCTCGCGCAGGAGTGCGTGCGGCTCGGCGTCGACTACCTCGACCTGGCCGACGACCGCGCGTTCGTGTCGCGGGTGCGTTCGCTCGGGGCGGGTGCGGGGGCCGCGCTGGCGACCGGCTGGGGAGCGTCGCCGGCGCTGTCGGCCGCGCTGGTGCACGCCGGCTGCGCCGACCTCGATGCGATCGACTCCATCCAGGTGACGCTCGCCCCGGGGCTGGAGGCGTTTCGCTCGTGGGAGCGAGCCGCGGCTTTGCTGCACGCCCTGACCCATCCGTTCAAGATCCCGCGCAAGGATCTGTGGAGCACCATCGCGGGCTGGACCGAGCCCGACGAGTTCCACTTCCCCGCGCCGCTGGGAACGGTGCGCGGTCGGCTGATCGACGCTCCCGAGCTCGAGCTCTTCGGCGAGCTGTTCGCGACGCGCCGCGTCGAGGTCCGGCTCGCCCCGCCCTCGGCGCCGATCGCCCGCGCCCTGGGAGCGATCGCCTGGCGCGCGCGACGCGCCTCCGGCGGTGAGCCCGTGGGCCGCCGGGGGCCGGCGCGCGCGCTGCTGGCCGTCGCCGCGGCCGCCGGCGGCACGGCGGCCGGCGGCGTGGGCGTGCGCGTCGCGGGGCGCTACGGTCGGCGGCCGCTGACCAAGGTGATCTCGCTCGTGGCTCCCGACCGCGGCGAACGGCTCGCCGTGTTCGCCGCGTCGATCCTCGCCGCGCGCCTGATGTCCGCGGCCCCGTCGCCGCGCGGCGTGCTGCGGCACGACACCTGGATCGCGCCCGACGAATTGCGCGCCGCGTGCCGGGACCGCGGACTGCAGCTCTCGATCGAGGAGCGGTGAGCCGGATCCGACCGGCGGTGCCATTCCTGCCCTTGGTCGCCGCCGCTCCGAGCCCGTCGCTCCGACCCCGTAGGGCGTCGCGTGCGGTCGACGACGCCGACGAGGCGCGCGCGGCACGGTTCCTGCTCGGTGACGCGATCGCCGCTGGCCCCCCCGCCCCCGCGGGGGCATGCTGCGCCGCGGCGAGCCCCATGGATCCCGTCATCACCCTCGACGACCTGGCCAAGAGCTTCGGCTCCGTGCGCGCCCTGCAGGGTCTGTCGCTGCAGATGCCGCCCGGACCGATCGGGCTGCTGGGACCGAACGGCGCCGGCAAGACGACGCTGATCAAGGTGCTGCTGGGCCTGATCCAGGCCGACACCGGGCGGGCGACCATCTCCGGCTACGATCCCTCGAGCGCCGCCGAGCGCCTGGCCCTGCGGCGGCACGTGGGCTACATGCCCGAGGGCGACTGCCTGCTGCCGCGGATGAGCGCGGTGGAGACGGTCTCGACCCTGGGCCGCATCACCGGGATGTCCTGGGAGGACGCGATGACGCGCAGCCACGAGGTGCTCGACTACGTCGGGCTCGACGAGTCGCGCTACCGCGACCTGTCCGAGTACTCGACGGGCATGAAGCAGCGCCTCAAGCTGGCGCAGGCGCTGGTCCACGATCCCCAGCTGCTGCTGCTCGACGAGCCGACCAACGGCCTGGACCCCAAGGGACGGCGCGAGCTGCTCGAGCTGATCGGCGACCTGGGACACGCGCAGGGCAAGAACATCCTGCTGTGCTCGCACCTGCTGCCGGACGTCGAGCGCACCTGCGAGCACGTGATCGTGATCCACCGCGGCCGCACCGTCGCCCAGGGATCGATCGCCGAGCTGACCACCGACGAGGCCGGAACCATCCGCCTGCGCGTGGCGGAGGGCCCCGGCGGCGCGGCCTTCGACCGGGCACTCGCTGCGGCCGGTCGCCGGTACGAGGTCGAACCGGACGGCGCCTTCAAGGTCCGGGTGGCGGACGACGAGCAGGACGACGCCGACGAGCTGCTGGCCATCGCCGCCGCGGCGGGCACCGCGGTGTGCGCCGTGGAGCGCTTGCGCTCGACCCTCGACGACGTGTTCCTGCGCCTGCTGCGCGAGGTCGACGAGGCGGAGGCCCGTTGATGGCGTCCACGCACATCGAGGTCTACCGCCCCTTCGAGGGCGAGCTGCGGCCCCGGGCGATGCGCTTCTTTCCGCTGTTCCTCAGCCAGGCTCGGGTGCGCCACAAGCGCAAGCTGCCGCTGCTGCTGCTCTACGCACCGCCGGCGATCACGACCATCGTCTTCTCCTTCATCGTCTACAGCATGTTCTCGCTGGAGGCGCAGCTCGACGGCGCCGGCGGACCGAACCCGCTGACCGATCCCAAGGCGGCGCTGGCGGTCGCGATGGCGCGCGGCATGGCCCAGCAACTCTTCGAGGTGCGCAGCCAGGTGGTCGAGGCCTCGCTGGTGCTGCAGGGTTTCTCGCTGCTGGCGATCGGCTGGTTCGGCGCGGGGCTGATCTCCGAGGACACCAAGCTCGGCGCGCACCTGCTGTACTTCTCCAGGCCGCTGACCAAGCTCGACTACTTCCTCGGCCACTTCCTGACGGTCGGCTACTTCGGGCTGCTCTCGGTGCTGGTGCCGACGCTGATCATCTGCCTGGTGGCGACCTTCAGCTCGCCGGACTTCGCCTTCCTGAAGGAGGAATGGGACGTGATCCCGGCCTCGATCGGGCACGCGTTGCTCACCGTGACGATGCTCTCCTCGGTGACGCTCGCCGTCTCCTGCCTGGTCAAGCGCAAGGCCTTCGCCCTGATCGGCCTGTTCGGGCTGTTCTTCGGCAGTCAGGTCGCCGGCCAGGTGCTCTACGCGATGAAGAAGGACGAGCGCCTGATGATGGTCGGCATCTGGAACCACCTGCTGCGACTCGGTGACTGGGTGCTCTCGATCAAGGGACGGCCGATGGATCTCGCGACCGGACAGCTCACGCAGTTCGATTGGAGCCCCTACGTGTCGCTGGGCGTGGTCGGCGGCCTGATCGCGGTCTCGCTCGGCGTGTGCTGGCTGCGCATGCGCAAGCTCGAGGGGGTCGGCTGATGGCCGTGCTCGAGGCCCACAAGCTCGGACGCTGGTACGGCCAGGTCGTCGGACTGAACGAGCTGACGCTCACGATCGAGGGCGGCGTGACCGGACTGATCGGGCCCAACGGCGCGGGCAAGTCGACCTTCCTCAAGCTCGTCGCCGGCGAGATCAAGCCCTCCCGCGGAACCCTGCGCGTGCTGGGCGAGGAGCCCTTCGCCAACCGCGCGTACTTCCGCCGGGTCGGCTTCTGTCCGCAGCAGGACGCGCTGTACGACGACATGACCGGACCGCAGGTGGTGACCTTCCTGCTGCGGCTACAGGGTTTCGATCGGCGCGAGGCGCGGCGGCGCGCGGCGCGCGCGCTGGAGCGCGTCGCCCTGACCGAGGGGCTCGAGCGCCCGACCCGCGGCTACTCCAAGGGCATGCGCCAGCGCGTGCGCCTCGCGCAGGCCATCGCCCACGATCCCGAGCTGTTGATCGTCGACGAGCCGCTCAACGGACTAGACCCGGTGGGACGCCTGGAGATGACGCGGCTGTTCCGCGAGCTGGGCGCTGCGGGGACCCACGTGCTGATCTCCAGTCACGTGCTGCACGAGGTCGAGTCCCTGACCCGCTTCGTGGCCCTGCTGCACCACGGACGCCTGCTCGCCCAGGGCACCGTGCCGGAGATCCGCAAGCTGCTCAACCGCCACCCCCGGCGGGTCGAGATCCGCCTGCGCGAACCGCGGCGGATGGCGCGGCGGCTGGTCGAGTTCGAGGACGTGCGCTCGGTCCGCCTGCCCGAGGACGACGGGCCGCTGATCGTCGAGACCGGCGACATCGAGCGCTTCTTCGAGCGCCTGACCCCGGTGGCCGCCGAGGAGCGCGCGGGCATCCGCACCATCGAGAGTCCCGACGCGGGGCTCGAGGCCGTGTTCGACTACCTGGTGGGCTGATGGAACTCCTGCGCGCGACCCTGCTGCTGTTCCGCACGCACTTCCGGCGGCTGTTCTTCTCCAAGCGCACCGCGTTCTGCGCGCTGATCGCGCTGGCGCCGACGGGTTTGAGCTGCGTCGTCCTGGGCTTCGACGAGGGCCCGCCGCCGCTCGACGTGATCGTCTTCCCGACCTGGATGCTGATGTTCCAGATCGTCGTGCCGCTAACGTCGCTGATCATGGGTTCGGCGGTGATCTCCGAGGAGATCGACGACCGCACGATCACCTACCTGTTCACCCGTCCGTTCCCCCGCGCGGCGCTGCTGCTCGGCCGCTGGCTGGCGACCGCGCTGGTGCTCGCGGTGGTGCTCGGCGTCGGCGCGGTGCTGCACACCGTCACCGTCGAGCTGCTCGCCGACATCGACGTGCCCACGGAGATGACGCGGCCGATCGTCGAGGCCTCGATCCTCGGCGGCGCCGCCTACTCGGCGCTGTTCGCGTCCCTGGGCACCTTCCTCAAGCGACCGATGATCGTCGGTCTGGGCTACGCCTTCGTGATCGAGGGCATCCTGGCCAACATGCCCGGCAAGAACCAAGGCCTGGCGCTCGTGCACCACCTGCGCAGCTTCGTGGCCGACTACTCGGAGCACTGGGCCCAGGTGCGCCAAGGGCCGTTCCAGGAGCTCGGCACCGCGCACGACGCGGTCGTGACCCTGGTCTCGGTGATCGCGGTGGCGCTGATCGTGGGCTCGCTGGTCGTCACCCGGCGCCAGTACGTGGTCACCTCCTGAACCCCGCCGCTTGACACCGCCCTGGGCCCCCGGCTTGATGCTCCCGGCCCCGAGCGAACCGCATGGAGGGAGGGAGCACGATGGCCGCAGGGAAGCAACGTCACGGGTGTTTGACGGCGTGGCTGGTGTTCATGCTGATCGCCAATGCGGCGGCGGCGGTCGCCAACCTGGCCATGAGCGACGTGATTCGCCAACGATCCCCGGACATGCCCGGCTGGGCGATCCCGGTGCTGGTGGTGATGACCGTGTTCAACCTGGCGTGCACGGTCGCGCTGCTGCGCTGGAAGAAGTGGGGCTTCTGGGGCGTCTGCGCGAGCTCGCTGGTCGGGGTGGCCGTCAACCTGTCCTCGGGCCTGGGCATCGGCTCCTCGCTGCTCGGCTTGCTCGGCGTGGCGTTGCTCTACGGCGTGCTGCAGATCGGCACGGAGAACAAGGGCTGGCCGCAGCTCGAGTGAAGCGCGTCGGCGAGCGCCCGTCGGCTCGCCGCAAGGCCCGGCGTCAGAGCATGCGCGCCACGGCGAAGCCCGCGTAGGTCCCCAGCGCCGTGCCCAGTGAGCCGGCGAGGATGCCCGGCAGGACCAGGTCGCCGCGACCCAGGCTCTTGGCCAGGGCCAACGCCGAGGTGCCGCCGCCGACGCCGGCCTGACTGGCGACCGCGGCCGCCGCGAAGTCCAGTCCGAACAGCGCCGCGGCGCCGAACACGACCAGGCCGTGTACCGCGAAGATCACGCACACGAGCAGCGTCAGGTCCACGGCGAGCGAGCCCAGGCCGGCCACCGCGGCCACGTCGCACAGCGCGCCGATCACCGCGAGGAAGACGTACACCGCGAACAGGCCGAGGACCCGCGAACCGCCGCAGTGTCGCGCGAGCGGTGTCTGCGCCAGGCAGAGCGCCACGGTGGTCAGCACGACGATGCTCGGGATGCCCAGATCGAACGATCCCGCCAGCCAGGCCGCGATCCGCTCCGAGACCCAGAAGGCCAGCAGGCCGGCACCGAAGGTCATCGCCAGGCCTGCGGGCGTGACGACGTCCTCCTCGTGCTCGACCTCGACCAGCGCCGCCGCCGAGGCCGCCGCCCGCGCCGGAGAGCATCGATCGAGCACCCGGGGGACGGCCACGCAGGCCGCCATCCACACGGTGGTCATCGCGGCGTCCACCGCGTTGGCGCCGGCGAACAGCACGGCGTTGTCCTTGACGCCGTACGCCAGGGCGATGGTGTTCATGTTGATGCTGCCGCCGATGTAGGTGGCGGTGAACATCCCGCCGAGCGCGGCGTGGAACTCGCCGAACGCCCGCTCGCCGCCGACGACGGCCAGACCGCACCAGACGCCGAGCACGGTCCCCACCGCGGCGATCAGGAACAGCACCAGCATCTGCGAGCCGAGGCGCAACACGCGGCGCAGGTCGACCTGCAACAGCAGCCAGAAGATCGACAGCGGCGCGAGCCAGTCGAACGTCGCGTCGTAGACCGGGACGTCGCTCCCCCCGTAGGTCGGGATCAGCCCGAGGTTGGCCTCCACGGCGGCGACCACGATCACCATCAGCGCCGTGCCCAGGTGGCGCAGGGGCGTGTGGCGGTCGAGCCACTCGCAGAGCACGACGTCGAAGGCGAGCACCGCAGCGACGAAGAGGGGATCGTGACTCAGGGGTGGGACCTCGCTCCGTCGGCGCGCATGACGGTTTCGCCAGGTGCGCGTCCGCGGGCGCGCCAGTCTAGCCGCGGGCCGGCGGTTCCCGTTTTCGCGGTCCCGGGTTAGGGTCGCCTGATCGGTCCGGGGGAACCCCGAAGCCCTGCGGCACGTCCTTCTCCGAATCGTCCGGCCCGTCCGCCTCGCGCGGGCGGTGCCGGGAGACGGTCCCCCGGGCGGGCCCGCATCGCGACCCACCGCGATGCGACGGACCCGCACGAGCCCCGCGCCGGGCACCCCCCTCCTCCCTCAGCGAATCCCCACCCTTCCGATCGGAGCCTCCACCCCCATGAGCATCCCCTTCCCCCGGGCCGCGGTCTCGGCCCTGGCCCTCCTCGCCTGCGGCGCGATCGGCGCGGCCCAGATCGAGCGCCTCACCCTGTCCGAGATGGTCGCCAAGACCGACGACTCGATCGTCGGCAAGATCGTCGCCTCGAAGGTCTTCCGCGTCGACCACCCGGTGGACGGACCGGACCTGTTCTTCACGACGATCACCATCCAGGGACGCTCGCTGGTGAACGGCGTGGCGGTCGAGGTGCCGGTCACCTTCGCCGGCGGCTTCGTCGATCCCCAGCACGGCGTGCACAACTCCGAGGCGCCGGCCGCCGACGAGATCCTGATCGGGAACGAGGTCGTGGCCTTCTACAAGTGGTCGGACAACATGGGCGGCGACGTCGCCGGCAACGCGCTCTACGCCGCGCACGGCGGGCTCTACCGCGTGGTCCACGCGGGCACCGACTCGGTCGCCCTCGGCAAGGGTCCGGGCTACGCCATCGACAACAACTGGAAGTTGCAGGACCTCGACGCCGAGGTCACGCGGCTGGACGAACAACCCAAGTAAGCAGGACGAAGGAAACCCAATATGAAACTCCGACATCTCCTGCTGCCCGGATCGGTCGTCGCCCTTGGCGTGCTGATCCTCGATCCCACCGCGTCCCACGGCTACGCCGTGATCGGCGGGAAGCTGAACATGAACCAGCGCGACGTGCGCGTGTTCAACAACTTCACCGACTCCGCGGCGAACAACAACACCACCCAGACGGCGGACTGGCCCGGCTACGACGGGGCGGAGCTGGCGATCTGGAAAGGCTGCGCCGAGTGGGCCAGCGAGCCGCACGGCCTCACCGGCGCGGGCGATCCGAGCCAAGCCTCGGTCGGCGGCTCGGGCGCCAACTTCGACATCACCTGGCAGGGCAACGCGGCCAGCGTCGGCGGCACGAACGACAACATCCACTCGGAGATCAACGGCTCGTCCGGCGGCGTACTCGCCTACACCGAGACGCCGATCAACGACGGCTGGCGGATCCGCTACTACTCCGGCTGGTTGTGGAACGACGGACCGGGCTCGAGCATCGGCTCGGGGATGGACCTGCAGGGCATCGCCACCCACGAGTACGGCCACGCCCTGGGGCTGGACCACTCGACCGCCCCCGGCGCGACGATGTCGGCGTTCGCCAGCGGCAACGGCGTGCCCGATCGCTCGATCAACAGCGACGACATGGCCGGCGTGCAGTCGGTCTACAACATCCTGGACCTCAACAAGAAGCCGCACATCGAATCGGTCGCCGGCAACGGCCAGCCCTTCGTGATCACCGGCACCCAGTTCCAGGCGACCGACAACGAGGTCTGGTTCACGCAGTCCGGCACCAACACCAGTGGTTCGGCGGTGAAGGTCGGCGGCCTCACCTCCAACGGAACGACGATCGTCGTCTACGCGCCGATCGACGCGGGACCGGGCGACATGCTCGTGCGCAAGACCTCGGTCACCGGACCGAAGGGGTTGTCGAACGCCTTTCCGGTGATCCCCGAGCTGTGTGGCGGAAGCGTGGCGAACTACTGCACCGCCGGCACCTCGGCCAACGGCTGCCAGGCGACCCTGAGCGCGACCGGTGCGCCGAGCTCCTCCTCGGGGGGGGCCTTCGTGATCGACGCGACCAACGTCGAGGGCAGCAAGGACGGCCTGATGTTCTTCGGGACCAGCGGACCCCAGGCGAACTCCTGGGGCAGCGGCACGAGCTACCAGTGCGTCGTTCCACCCGTGAAACGCACGGGTCTGCAGATCGGTACCGGGACCCCGGGGCTGTGTGACGGCACGTTCAGCCTCGATTTCAACGCCTGGATGGCGGCCAACCCCGGCAAGGCCCCCCTGCCCGGGACGATGGTGAACATCCAGGCCTGGTACCGCGACCCGCAGAACACCTCCAACCAGAGCACGAGCCTCTCGGACGGGCTGCAGTTCACGATCTGCAACTAGTCTCGGAGGCCCGGGGGCCCGTCCGGGGGCCGTCCGCACCCGCGGGCGGCCCCCGTCCCCCCGGCTCCGGGCCCCTGGAAGACCCGGCTCCGCGGGTCTAGGAGAGCGGGAAAGCGATCCTGGGGTACGATTTAGCGCCAACCGAGGGGAACTCTCGCGGCAGCGCGAGCGTCCTCTCCGAGGCACGGCCCCAGGTCGTGGAAGGCAGGAGACCCGCATCCGTCAGGTCCCGTCCCCGGGAGACAACAGGGGAAGGGGGATCCGGTCACCGCCAAGACTCCCATCCCGTTCTGCGCCCCGTGCGCATCCGCAAGGAACCCACTGAAAACATCATGAAACTCTCCTCCCTCCGGGGCGCCGCCCTGGCCACGTTGGCACTCGTCGCGGTCGGCGCGTTCGGCGAAGCCCAGATCGAACGCCTGAACCTGGACCAGATGGTCGCGCGGACCGACAACGCAGTGATCGGTCAAATCACCGCGAGCAAGGTCTTCCGGGTCGACGATCCCGTCGACGGACCCGAGCTCTACTACACCACCCTGACCGTGCGCGGCCGTTCCCTCGAGAACGGCAAGGCGATGACCGTCCCGGTGACCTTCCCCGGCGGCTTCATCTCCCCCGAGCAGGGCGCGCACAACTCCGAAGCCCCGGCGGCCGACGAGATCCGCATCGGCAACGAGGTCGTGGTGTTCTACAAGTGGTCGGACAACATGGGCGGGCACGTTGCGGGCAACGCGCTCTACGCCTCGCACGGCGGGCTCTACCGCGTGGTTCGCTCGGGCGCGGACTACGTCGCCCTGGGCAAGGGAGAGGGCTACGCCCTCGACAAGAACTGGAAGCTCCAGGACCTCGACACCGAGGTCACCCGCATCCACGACGTGCTGCAGAAGTAGGGGAGACCTCCGGTGAATATCACAAGACTCGTCCTCCCCGGCGCGGCGGTCGCCCTGGCTGCGACCCTGCTGGTTCCGCAACCGTCCGAGGGTTTCGCGACCCTCGGGTTCAAGTTGCCGCAGAGCCAGCGTGACTTCCGCATCTTCAACAACTTCAGCGACCCCGGAGCCAACAACAACACGGTCATCGACCCGGATTTCCCGGGATACGACGGCGCCGAGCTGGCGATCTGGAAGGGCTGCGTGGAGTGGGCCAGCGAACCCCACAACATGAACGGCCTCGGCGACCCGACCCAGACGGTCCTGGGCAGCGGTCAGGCCAACTTCGACCCGTCGTTCCAAGGCAACGCCAACGGCATCGGCGGCATCAACGACAACGTCCACTCCGAGCTCACCGGGAGCAGCGGCGGCGTGCTGGCGTTCACCGAGTCCCCGGACACCAGCGGCTGGCGGATTCGTTACTACTCGGTGTGGAACTGGAAGGACGGCCCCGGCTCGGTCTCCAGCGGGACGGACCTCCAAGGCGTCGCCTGCCACGAGTACGGCCACGCCCTGGGCATGGACCACTCGGCCAACACGGGTGCGACGATGTACCCCTCGATCTTCGGTTCGGGCACGTCCCAGCGCTCGATCAATGCCGACGACATCGCCGGCATCCAGAGCATCTACGGGGTCATCGACCTGACGAAGAAGCCGCACATCGAGACGCTGGTCGGTGGCGCGACCATCCACATCACCGGGTTCAACTTCGAGCTGACCGACAACGAGGTCTGGTTCACCCAGGCCGGTTCGGGCGGCAACGGCGACCCCAAGAAGGTCACCGGGGTCGTCTCCGACGGCACGACCATCGACGTGGTCGCTCCGGCGAGCGCCGGGGCCGGCGACGTGCTGATCAAGAAGGGCTTCGTCACCGGCCAGAAGGGCATCTCCAACCCCTTCGCCTGGGATCCGACGACCGGGCCTTCCTGCGGCGTGGTGATCAACTACTGCACCCCGGGCACCTCGGCGAGCGGTTGCACGCCGTCGCTGACGACGACCGGAGAGCCCTCCGCGACGAACGCGCAGCCCTTCGTCGTCTCCAGCACCAACATGGAGGGGAGCAAGGACGGCCTGTTCTTCTACGGGACGAACGGCCAGCAGGCGGTGAGCTGGGGCAACGGCTCGAGCTTCCAGTGCGTCATCCCGCCGGTGAAGCGGGGCGGCCTGCTCAACGGTACGGGAACGCCCAACACTTGCGACGGCCTGCTGTCCCAGGACATCAACGCCCGTTGGGCGGCCAAGCCGGCCCACAACCCGGGCGCGGGCGCGATCATGCAGCTGCAGCTGTGGTATCGCGACCCGGCCAACACGTCGAACCAAACGACGTCGTTGACGGATGCCATCGAGTTCGTGGTCTGCCCCTGAACCCACTCGCTCCCAACGGTCGGTGCGGCGCCGCTAGCGAGGCGGCGCCGCGCCCCACCCTCCCCAGCACTCCCCCATCAGGCAGGCAGGAGACCCCCGCATGAGAATCCATTCCCTCGTCCTTCCGGCGGCCGCGCTCGGCGCCGCGGCGCTCGTCCTCGCGCCGACCGAGAGCCACGCCTACACGACCATCGGCGGCTCGCTCGGCCAGAGCCAGCGCCACTACCGGGTCTACAACAACTTCACCGACCCGACGGCGAACAACAACCACGTCATCACCTCGGACTGGCCGGGCTACGACGGCGCCGAGCTGGCGATCTGGAAGGCCTGCAGCGAGTGGGCCAGCGGTAAGCACGCCGGCACCGGCGCCGGGGATCCCCACCAGTGGCCGCCCCCGGGCGGGATCGGCTCGGGCAAGGCGAACTTCGACCCGGTGTGGCAAGGCAACGCGGACACCGTCGGCGGCACCAACGACAACATCCACTCGGAGCTCTCCGGCTCCAGCGGCGGGGTCCTGGCCTACACCGAGACGCCGATCAACAACGGCTGGCGGATCCGCTACTACTCCACCTGGACCTGGGACGACGGCCCGGACACCACGATCTCCGGCACTGACCTGCAGGGCGTCGCCTGTCACGAGTTCGGCCACGCGCTCGGCCTGGGCCACTCCACCGACACGCTGGCGACCATGTACCCGTCCATCTCGGGCACCGGCGTCGGCCAGCGCTCGATCTACCTCGACGACAAGAACGGCGTGAAGGCGATCTACGGCGCGGTCAGCGCGAACAAGCCGTTGATCACCGGGCTCTCGGGCTCGTCGACGTTGACGATCACCGGCGTGAACTTCGCCAACACCAACAACCAGGTGTGGTTCACCCCCGTGGCCGGGATCAGCAACTTCGGCGTGCCGGTCAAGGTCACCGGCCTGCCCTCCACGGGCGGCGGCACGCAGATCGTGGTCAACGTTCCCGTCGGCGCCGGCGAGGGTGACGTCCACGTGCGCCAGGGCGGCAACAGCGGCAACGACGGGCTCTCCAACGGCTGGCCCTACGAGATTCCCCCGCCCTGCGGGATGGTGACGAACTACTGCACCGCGGGTGTCTCCGCGACCGGTTGCACGGCCCTGCTGTCGTCCTCGGGCGCGCCCAGCGCCTCGGCGGCCACGGGCTTCATGGTCACGGCGGACTTCGTCGAGGGCAGCAAGGACGGCCTCTACTTCTTCGGCAGCAACGGCCAGCAGGCCGTGTCGTGGGGGAACGGGACCAGCTTCCAGTGCGTCGCCCCGCCGGTGAAGCGCGCCGGAGTGCAGACCGGCGTGGGTACGCCGGGCTCGTGCGACGGGAGCTTCGCCCAGGACATGAATGCGCGCTGGCAGGCGAAACCCGCCCAGAACCCCGGCGCGGGCGCCGTGGTCCAGCTCCAGCTCTGGTACCGCGACCCGCTGAACACCTCGAACCAGACCACGTCCCTCTCGGACGCGATCGAGTTCATCGTGTGTCCCTGAATTCCGCGCGGCGGCGTCTCCCGCAGAGGCGTCGCCCGTGACCCGCACCGGCCGAGCCCTGCGCGGCGACGCCGGTCCGACCGGATGCTCCTCCGCGGCCCGCGGCTGGTCCCCCCAGCCGCGGGCCGCGTCCTGTCGGGGCGGGGCGCTGCCGGGGACCCCCGGCCCGGCCCGGGAGGGCCCCGCGCCGGGCCGGGAGTAGTCCTCGGGGACCGGGGGCGCTAGAGAGGACCCCCCGTGTTCGCCACGCCCAACCGCACACGGCTCGCCGCGGTCGCCCTCGCGGCGGTCGTGGTGGCCGTCTTCTGGCCCGCCCTGCGGGGGGAGCTGGTGTACGACGACCTGCAGGTCGTGGCCCGCAATCCCTGCCTGCGCAGCTTCGACCGGCTGCCCGAGGCGCTGACCGGCGCCTACTGGGACTTCCTCGACGAGGAGAGCGCCGCGCGCATCGGCTACTGGCGACCGCTGACGACCCTCGCGCTGTTCGCCGCCCAGCAGCTCGGCGGCGGCGCGCCGTGGGTGTTCCACGCCGTCGCCCTGGGGCTCCACGCCGCCGCCGCCGCGGTGGCCTTCCTGCTCCTGCGCCGGCTCGGCGGCGGCGACCCGGCCGCCTTCGCGGGCGCGCTGCTGTTCGCCGTGCACCCGCTCCAGGTCGAGGCCGTCTCCTGGATCTCGGCGGTCTCCGAGCCCCTCCAGGGCCTGCTGGTGCTCCTGGGTCTGTGGGCCCACCTGCGCTGGCGAGACCGCGGCTCGGTCGGCGTCCCGGTGGCGACGGCGTGCTGCCTGGCCGCCGGACTGGCGGCCAAGGAGAGCGCGGCGGCGCTGGTCCCGATGGCGCTGGCCCTGGACTTCGCCCGCTCGCGCCGCGACTCCGCCGCGCAGCCCGGGGGCCCCGGGAACCACATGACCTCCGGGACCGGAACGCCCCTGCTCCGCGCCTACGGCCCGCTGGCGGTGGTCGGCGTGCTCTACGCGCTGGCGCGCATGGGGGTCTTCCACGACTGGCGGGCGGGCTTCGACCGCATGCCGCTGCACCTCGGGGTGCCCTTCGCCCGGCTCGCCTCGCTGCGCGCCGAGTTCTTCGGCGGCGCGCTCGAGCTGCTGGCCTGGCCGGCGCGGCTGGTCCTGTTCCGCGAGGTGCGCCCGGTGCTGCCGCCGTCCGATCCCGCGCTGCAGCGCGCGCTCTGGTGGTCGGGGCTGTGGGTCGTAGGACTGGGCCTGGCCGCGTGGCGGCGGCGCCGGGACCTGGCGGGCGCGCTGCTGTTGATCCCGGCCGGCGTGCTGCCGGTGCTGCTGCGGCTGGAGGGCGTCGGCCGCTTCCCGCTGTCGGACCGCTTCCTCTACCTGTCGGTGCTCGGCGCGGCGATGTTCGTCGCCCGGCTGCTGTTCGGCTCGCTGCCCCGGACGGTCGCGGCGGCGGTGGTGCTCGCGCTCGCGCTGCCCCTGGGCCTGCGCGCCCGGGCGCGGATCGGCGTCTGGGAGAACGAGTCCACCCTGTTCCGCCATGCGGTGGCGGAGACGCCGCGGAGCGTCTACACGAACTGGGGTCTGGGCCGGGTGTTGCTCGGGGAGTACCGGCGCACCGGCGATCCGGTGACCCTGACCGAGGCCCTCGACCGCTTCAAGGACGCCCAGGACCTGGCCAGTCCGCCGGACGGCAGCCCGCCGGATCCCGCGGTGCTGGTGACCGCGCACGACCTGCTGCAGGCCAACCTGGGAGTCGGCTGGTACTACCTGCTGTGCGCGGGTTCGACGCCCGACCGGTGCGGTTTCGCGGAGGCCGAGCTCGTCTTCCGCGCCGCCCTGGAGCGCTTCCCGGAGAGCGACCTCGCCCGGGTCGGGCTGGGCGTCAGCCTGATGCACATGGGCCGCCTCGACCAGGCGGCGAACTACCTGTTCGAGGCCGTCGACATCAATCCGCTGCAGCCGGAGACCTGGTTCCACCTGGGGCGGCTGGAGTGCATGCGCGGCAACTGGGAGTCGGCGGTGTCCTACTTCGAGAGCTCCCTGGAGCTGCAGCCCGACGACGTCGCGGCGCTCACCGGGCTGGGCGAGGCGCGCCTGAACTGCGACTTGAACGCCGGCGCCGAGCGCGCGCTGCGAGCCGCCCTGGCCCGGGCCCCCGAGGATCCCCGGGTGATGACCCAGCTCGGAGCGCTCGCCGGCCGGCGCGGGAACATGCAGCAGGCCCTGGGTTGGCTGGACCGCGCGCTGGCCATCGACCACCGGCTCGGCGACGCGCACCTCTTGCGGGCCAAGGCGCTGCTCTCCCTGGGCGAGATCCCCGCGGCGGTCGAGGCGTTGCAGCAGGCCTGTACCTGGAGCCCGAACAACTTCGAGGCCAACTACAACCTCGGCGTGCTGCTGATGGAGCACGACCTGGTCGAGCAGGGCGCCGACTACCTGCGGCACGCGCTCGAGCTGGAACCGGACAACGAGCTCGCGCCCCGCATCCGACGCGTGCTGGAGGACGGGGCAGCCCGCTGACCGCGCAGGCTAGTGCGCGACCAGGTCGATGTCGCGGGCGCGGAACACGGGGCCCTCGACGCAGCACTTGGCGTTGGGCCAGGCGGCCAGGGCGCCCGCGGGTCGGGTGGGCACCGGGCAGCCGTTGCAGATGCCGACGCCGCAGCCCATCAGCGACTCCAGCGAGAGCCAGCACTCCAGCGCCCGCTCGCGGGCCAGGTCCGACGCGGAGCGCAGCATCGGCTCGGGGCCGCAGGCCAGGAGCCGCACGCGCTCGGGCAGGTTCCCGCTCGCCCACAGCGCGCGCAACAGGTCGAGCACGTTGCCGCGGATCCCGTGGGAGCCGTCGTCGGTGGCCGTGTGCACGCGGACGCCGGTGGCCTCGAAGCTGGCGAGGTCGTAGAGCAGGCCCCGATGGGCCGCGCCGAACAGGAAGGCCATCCGCTGCGGCTCCAGGCGCGGGTGCCCGGCCGTCCCCTCCAGGGCCTGCTCGATGCCCATCAGGAAGGGCGCCGAACCCACGCCGCCGGCGAGCATCACCCAGGGCGGTCCGGAGGCGTCCAGGCTCGGCCAGCCGTTGCCCAGCGGCCCGATCGCGCGCAGATGGTCCCCCGCCCGGCAGGCCGCCAGCGCGCGCGTGCCGCGCCCCATCACCTTGATCAGGAACTGCAGCGTGTCGCCCCGCTGGCGGTAGATCGAGAAGGGACGCGGGATCGCCGGCGAGAGCCCGTCCTCGCGGCGCAGCATGAAGAAGCGACTCGCGCGCACCGCGGGCAGCGGCTCCTCCGGGGCGACCGTGAGCACCACCGCGTCGGCGCCGCACGGATCCACGGCGACCACGTGGGCCGCGAACGCGCGCGCGTCGTCGGGAGGAGCGGGCATCGTCGCCGAGCGTAGCAGCGCGGGAATTCCGCCGCCACGACCGGGTCGCGCGCGGTTGCGTCATTGGAAGCCCGCCCGGCGACGGTATCCTGCCCGGTCGGGTCCCCATGAAGCCGTTCGCCGACCAGATCCGCGCCGCGGTGGCCGAGGCCACCGGCGTCCCCCCCGGGGACCTGAAGATCGAGGAGCCCCGCGATCCCGGGCTCGGCGACCTGGCCTTCCCCTGCTTCGCGCTGGCCAAGACCCTGCGCGCCGCGCCGCCGAAGATCGCCGCCGACCTGGCGCCCCGACTGGACGCCGCGCTGGAGGGCATCGGCGCCGAGGCGGCGGGCCCCTACGTGAACTTCCGGGTGGAGCGGACGCTGCTGGCCGAGACCGTGCTCGGCGAGATCGCCCGCGAGGGCGACGCCTACGGCGGCTCGCACGAGGGCGCCGGCAAGACCGTGGTCATCGACCTCTCCTCGCCGAACATCGCCAAGCCGATGCACGTCGGGCACCTGCGTTCGACGATCATCGGCGCTGCTCTGCAAAGGCTGCACGACCACCTCGGCTACCGCACGGTGGGCATCAACCACATCGGCGACTGGGGCGCCCAGTTCGGCAAGCTCGTCTGCGCGATCGAGCGCTGGGGCGACGAGGTCGACCTCGACGGCTCGCCGATCCGCGCGCTGCTGGCGCTGTACGTGCGCTACCACGAGGAGGAACCCCGCGATCCGACCCTCTCCGAGCGGGCGCGGGAGGCGTTCCGCGAGCTGGAGAGCGGCGAGGAGGGCGCGGTGCGGGCGACGTGGAAACGGCTGACCGAGCTGTCGCTGAAGGAGTTCGAGCGCACCTACCGCCGCCTGGGCGTGTCCTTCGACCTGGTGCGCGGGGAGGCCTTCTACGAGCCCTACCTCGACGCCACGGTCGAGCGCATCGAGGCCGCGGGGATCACCGAGGTCTCCGACGGCGCGCTGATCGTCGGCCTCTCCTCGATCGAGAAGAACATGGCGCCCTGCCTGCTGCGCAAGTCGGACGGCACGACGCTCTACGCCACCCGCGACCTCGCGGCGCTGTTCCACCGCTGGGACGAGTTCGCCTTCGACCGCGCCCTCTACGTCGTCGGCTCCGAGCAGAAGCTGCACTTCCGCCAGCTCAAGGGCGTGCTCACCCGCATGGGTCTGGCGTGGGAGCCCCGTGTCGAGCACATCGACTTCGGCCTGTTGCGCATGCCCGAGGGACGGCTCTCGACGCGGGAGGGCAAGGTGATCTTCCTCGAGGAGGTGCTCGACCAGGTGCTGGAGGAGGCCCGGCGGATCATCGCCGAGAAGAACCCCGAGCTGGCCCGCGCCGACGAGGTCGCCGAACAGGTCGCCATCGGTGCGGTGATCTTCGACGACCTCAAGCGCGAGCGGGCCCGTGACGTCGTCTTCGACATCGAGGCCCTGCTGTCCTTCGAGGGCGAGACCGGCCCCTACGTGCAGTACACCCACGCGCGCCTGGCCTCGATCCTGCGCAAGGCCGCCGCCGACGAGCACCGCGCCGCCCGGGAGACCGCGCTCGACCCGAGCCTGCTGGAGGACGCCGGGGGCCTGTTGGTGCGGCTGGCGCGCTTCGGCGACACGGTCCGCTCGGCGGCGGCGAGGGCCGAGCCCGCGGAGCTGTCCAGCTACCTGCTGGCGCTCTCCCGCGAGGTGAACAGCTGGTACGTCGACCACCGCGTGCTCGGCGTGGAGGCCGCTCTGTGCGCCGCCCGGCTCGAGCTGGTGCGTGCCTGCAAGTCCGTGCTACACAATGGCTTGCGACTCCTCGGAATCGCGTCGCCGGAGGAAATGTAGACAAAGTGCTGCGCCCCGGCGATTCGTGTCCGATCACCCGCGACGGTCGGAGGAAGCTCCCCACAGGCGACCGCGCGACCCCTCGAGGCCCCGACTGAGGAAGAGACGACGTGGTCGAAGACTACATCAGGGACGTACCGGACTTCCCCAAGCCCGGGA
>Ga0102952_1000234_pt1 | contig 24439 bp, 25 predicted proteins | sample SalPon2A_C_D1_MG_FD_78506 | JGI IMG/M metagenome (GOLD analysis project Ga0102952, IMG submission 78506) | Soil microbial communities from South San Francisco under conditions of wetland restoration - Salt Pond MetaG R2A_C_D1_MG | ecosystem: Environmental > Terrestrial > Soil > Wetlands | place... | reverse complement strand
TGGTGGCCCGAAACAAAGAACTGGATGCCGCGGTTCAGATCCTAACCCAAGGCCTGGAGTTCTATCCGGAAAGTGCCGAGCTAGCCTATAAAATAACCGGCGTTCTCCTGATGCTGAACGATCCGGTACAGGCCAAAGAGCGCTTTACCAGGGCTTTACAATCCGATTACTCAAAACTGGACATTTTCAAAAAAGCCTACCCGAAATACTACCATTCGGAATGGGCGCAGAACATTATCTCCGTCGTACAGAACGCTTCCAAATAAAAAACTACTTTTGTTTTTTTATTTATGAGAAAGCGGAACCGATTAGACTATTCGATTATCTTACTGAAAGGCATGGCCATGGGGGCCGCAGACGTGGTGCCCGGTGTATCGGGAGGTACAATTGCCTTTATTTCGGGAATTTACGAGGAACTGATCCGCTCCATCAACGGGATAAATTTTTCCCTGATCACCACCTGGAGGAAAGAGGGTTTCCTGGCGGTCTGGGAGAAGGCCAACGCCGCTTTCCTGTTGTCCCTGCTCTCCGGGATTGCCATTAGTGTAGCCTCCCTGGCCAAACTGATCAGCTGGCTGCTGGATCACCAACCGGTCTTGCTTTGGTCTTTCTTTTTCGGGTTGGTCCTGGCCAGCATCCTGATCGTCGCCCGCTCCATCAGTCGCTGGAATTTGGCGACCATTCTCATGCTCCTGGCAGGTGCAGTTGCCGCCTGGTGGATCACCTCCCTGCCCCCCATCGAAAATACATCCAGTTTGCTCTATCTGTTCCTTTCCGGGGCCCTGGCCATATGTGCCATGATCCTTCCCGGGATATCGGGCGCTTTTATCCTGGTGTTGCTCGGGTCTTACAAACCGATTCTGGACGCCGTGCATGAAAGAAATTTCCTGATGCTCGGCACGGTCGCACTCGGGGCTTTGTTTGGCCTGCTGAGTTTTTCAAGGCTCCTTAAATGGATGTTCCAGCATTACGAAAACCTGACCCTCACTTTACTGACGGGATTTATCCTGGGGTCCCTCAATAAAATATGGCCCTGGAAGCTGGTCCTGGAAACGCGTACCTATGGGGAGAAGATTATCCCGGTACGGGAAATGAATGTATCGCCCTTCGCCTATGAAGGGGATTCTCAGCTGATCCCTGCAATTCTTTTAGCGATCATGGGTTTTTCCATTATTTTTGTGCTCCAGAAACTGGCTTCTAAAAAGTAACAACCCCCGTCCATGCACCAGCCTCGATCCCTGTTGGATATGTTTTTTTTGTTTATCAAGGGGCTTTGTATGGGAGCTGCCAATAAAGTTCCCGGGGTTTCCGGCGGGATTGTGGCATTTGTCGTGGGATTCTACGAGGAATTCATCTACTCCCTCCAAAAGGTGAACTTTAAAGCCCTCAAATTACTGGTCAATGGGAGGTTTAAGAGTTTTTTCCGCTATGTGAACGGCACTTTCCTCAGCTTCCTGATAGCCGGGATGTTGTTCAGCTATTTCAGCATCTCCAAGCTGCTCGATTTCTTCCTGGACCAAAATGAACTGTTTGTCTGGGCCGCTTTTTTCGGAATGATCATCGGGTCTATTTACTATATCGGGAAGGATTTTGAACATTGGAACCGCAAAACCATCCCGGCTGGTATCCTCGGGCTGATCGCCGGGGTATCGATCAGTTTTCTGAACCCGGCCAGGGAGAACGATAACCTGTTGTTTATCTTCCTCTGCGGAATCATCAGCGTGTCCGGAATGACCCTCCCGGGGCTTTCGGGCTCCTTTATCCTTATTCTCCTCGGTAATTACGTCTTGTTGCTGGTAGATTCCGTAAATTCGCTTTTCGACACCATGGCGGAGATCCTGCATGGCGACTTTAGCTTCACCACAAATGCCAAAAGGCTTGCCAACCTCCAGATCCTGGCGGTTTTTACCGCGGGGTCAGCTACCGGCCTGGTGACCCTTTCCCATATCCTTGGGTATGTGCTCAAACACTACAAACATCTCACCACGGCCGTCATCCTGGGCTTCATTACCGGTTCCCTGGGAGTGGTTTGGCCGTGGAAAAGGACGATCTATATGACTGATGCCGGGGGCAACACGGTGTTGGATTCCAATGGCGACCGGATAATAACCAATTATCAGCGCTATCTCCCTGATATGCACCGGGCCGAAACCTGGTGGGCTATTTTATTGGTATTCCTGGGGATTGCAGTTTTACTGGGACTGGACTGGTATGGAAAAAACAGACAGCAAAATGGTTAAATACGGCCTTGTAGGGCGAGGTATATCCTATTCTTTTTCCAGGGAATATTTTACCCGGAAGTTCAGGGAATTGGGCCTGGAAGACCATGTCTACCACAATTACGATTTAGAGGATATCGGTGAATTTCCCGACGTGCTGAACAACAATCCCGGCTTGCGGGGCCTGAATGTAACCATCCCCTACAAGGAAGCAGTCATCCCCTACCTCCACCATATGCATGCGGACGCAGAAAAGGTGGGGGCCGTAAACACGATCAGGATCACTAAGGAGGGACTTACTGGTTACAATACCGATGTATACGGGTTTCGCCTAGCGCTGGAATCCCAGTTGCTGCCGGAAGATCGCTATGCCCTGATCCTAGGCACGGGTGGGGCGTCTAAGGCGGTGGCCTATGTCCTACGGGAACTGCAGATTGGCTTCACTTTTGTTTCAAGGACGCCTGGCCCGGGACAGCTGGGATACGGGGCACTGGATCCGGAAATAATGTCGACCCATACCCTGATCATTAACACCACCCCGCTGGGAACATATCCCGGGGTGGATGAGAAACCCCCCGTTCCGTATAAGGAACTAACCGCCGCCCACTTCCTCTTCGATCTGATATACAATCCTGGTAAAACCGCCTTTTTAAGGGAAGGAGAGCAGGCAGGAGCCCGAATCGCCAATGGGTTGGACATGCTTGAGAAGCAGGCCGAAAAAGCTTGGGAAATCTGGAACTCCTAACCCAGATAATCCACGCTAAAAGCCACTATTACAGACCGATACCCTACCTGATGCCCTGGAAAAAAGAAGTTGTATTGCCTTTGTAGTATGCGCGCTTAGTAGTATCTTACCACTGGAATGGCAAGGATAAGCCTTAAAAACCAGACTATGTTGGATGAGAAGGACCACAAACTGCAGGAGACTGTAGGGGAGAAAGAAAGGGCAGAAATCCCTGAAGATCCGCAGGAAACCAGAGAAGAGGATCCTGTGGAGGAAACTGGTGCGGAGGAAGGAGAGGCCAGCGAAAAGACTGCTGAAGAAGAAAAGGACGTACAGGAGGAGATTGATGAGTCCAATGCGGAGGATGCCGAAGATGAAGACAATCAAAGGAGGCATCACATCCCGATGCTCGACTACCATTCCATGTCCATGGAAAATCTCGTAGGCGAACTACAACGCCTGCTGCGCCACGAGAAAGTACAGGCCATACGAAGGCATGCGGATGCCATCAAATATGAGTTCGACCTCAAGTTCCAGGACTTTCTGGATGAGAAAAAAGAGGATTTTATCAGCAAAGGGGGAAATGAGGCTGACTTCCGATATAATTCAGTCACCAAGAGGCAGTTTAATGAAGTATACGGCGAATACCGGGAAAAAAGGAACCAGTATTACCGCAACCTCGACCAAAGCCTCAGGGACAACCTCAGCAAGCGGCTGGAGATCATCGAGGAACTCAAAAGCCTTGTAAATGTTGAGGAAGATATCAACACCACTTATAAAAATTTCAAGGATCTCCAGGAACAATGGCGGAATGCCGGGCCAGTCCCCAGGAACAGCTATAACGACGTCTGGCGCACCTACCAGCACCATCTGGAGATTTTTTACGATTTCCTCCACCTGAACCGGGAATTGCGCGACCTGGATTTCAAGCACAACCTTGAGGAAAAACTAAAACTGGTGGAACAGGCTGAAAAACTGGTTGCAGAAGAAGACCTCAACAAGGCATTCAGGGAACTGCAGACCCTCCACAAGATCTGGAAGGAAGACATTGGGCCGGTGGATAAGGAACACAGAGAAGCCATTTGGGATCGTTTCAGCAATGCCACCAAGCTAATTCACCAAAGGCGCCAGGAGTACTTTAAGGATCTTGAAAAAACCTATGAGAAAAACCTGGAAAAGAAAAATGAGATTATTGCGCAGATCACCGAAATTGCGGGGCATGTAGCAGATAACCACCGGGGGCTGCAGCAGCAGATCAAAGAAGTGGAAGGTCTGCGGGAATCATTTTTTAAAGCAGGGAAAGTCCCCCAGCGGGTGAACGAGGAAACCTGGGCGCGTTTCAAAGGCGCAGTAAGGACCTTTAACCGTAACAAGAATTCCTACTACAAAAACCTCAAAAAAGAACAGCAGGACAACCTGGAGAAAAAAAGGGCTTTGCTGAAGACCGCCCTTTCGCTGCAGGACAACGAGGATTGGGACGTCGCCACCCCTGAAATGAAACGGATTCAAAGGGAATGGAAACAGATCGGCCATGTTCCGCGTAAATATTCCGACTCGATCTGGAAAGACTTTAAAACTGCCTGTAATCATTACTTTGACAGGCTGCATGCGCTCAAGAGCAAAGCAAACCAGGAAGAATTCGAAAACCTGAAGCGCAAGAATGCGTGCCTCGAAAGCTTAAAGGCCCTGAAACTGAGTGGTAAGAAGGAACAGGACCTGGTGGAGATCAAGGCGCTGATCACTGAATGGAAGGCGATTGGACGGGTGCCTTTCAACAAAAAAGGTATCAATGGGAAATTTAATAAAATCCTGGATGCCCTGTTTAAAAAGCTGGAGCTTAGCAGGCAGGAGGCCGAATTGCTGAAATACGGCAACAAAATACAGCAACTTGCGGATACGGAGAACGACCAGGCCATCTACCGGGAACGCAGCTTTATCAAACGTAAGATCACGGATATCAAAGACGAGATCCGTCAGCTGGAAAACAACCTGCAATTCTTTTCCGGGGATTCTGAAGACAACCCCCTGGTACAGGAAGTGATCCAAAAAATAGACCGTCATAAGGAAGCCCTCGCCACCTGGAAGGCTAAGTTGAAAAAACTCAACATCCTCCAGAACCATCTCAACAAAAATTCAGATGAAGAGCCTGATGAAGAAACAACAAGCGATGAGGAGCAGGAAGAATCCTCAGAAAAAAATGAGGCCTGAAGCCGGCATCCACGCTAATATGATTGGAGGGTAACTACTCACCCCAAACTCAATTTAAAAATACCTGCCCTTTACCCCTAACTTTGTGCAGTACTCTTGAGCTTTATTTCGCTACGTGTACGGACCGGGTTTCGCGGATGACGGTCACCTTTACCTGTCCGGGATAGGTCATATCTGTCTGGATTTTCTGGGAAATCTCGAAAGAAAGCTGGGCAGCCTTTTCATCACTTACCTTTTCACTTTCCACGATCACGCGGAGCTCGCGTCCGGCCTGGATAGCATAGGCTTTTTGTACCCCTCCAAACCCAAAGGCGATCTCTTCAAGGTCTTTCAGCCGCTGGATATAGGAATCGAGCACCTGCCTTCTGGCACCGGGCCTGGCTCCGCTGATGGCATCACAAACCTGTACGATGGGGGCAATCAGGGATTTCATCTCCACCTCGTCGTGGTGGGCTCCAATTGCATTGCAAACTTCCGGTTTCTCCCCGTATTTCTCGGCCCATTGCATCCCCAGGATGGCATGGGGCGTTTCCACATCGGCTTCTGAATTTGGTACTTTCCCTATATCGTGCAACAGCCCGGCCCTTTTGGCCAGTTTCGAATTTAAGCCCAGTTCAGCGGCCATAATGCCGCAAAGCTTGGCCACTTCCCTGGAATGTTGCAACAGGTTCTGGCCGTAGGACGAGCGGTATTTCATCCGCCCTATCGATTTGATGAGTTCGGGATGCAGTCCGTGAATCCCGAGGTCTATGACGGTTCGTTTCCCGACTTCCAGGATTTCCTGATCGATCTGTTTCTCTGTCTTGTTCACGATCTCTTCGATCCTGGCCGGATGTATCCTCCCGTCGGTCACCAGCTTGTGCAGGGAGAGGCGTGCGACTTCCCTCCTCACGGAATCAAAACAGGAAAGGATAATGGCTTCAGGGGTGTCGTCCACGATGATCTCCACTCCGGTGGCCGATTCGAGGGCCCGGATATTTCGGCCTTCCCGGCCAATTATCCGCCCCTTGACATCATCGGATTCCAGGTTGAAAACAGAGACGCAGTTTTCGACGGCTTCTTCGGTCCCGATCCGCTGAATAGTATTGATCACGATTTTTTTAGCCTCCTGCTGTGCAGAAAGCTTGGCTTCTTCCAGAGTGGTCTGCATATAGGCCATGGCATCGGTCCTGGCGGTCTCCTTGAGGGATTCGAGCAACTGGCTCTTGGCCTCCTCTGCAGAAAGACCCGAGATTACCTCGAGCTGCTGCACCTGGCTTTTATGAAGTTTTTCGAGTTCGGCATGTTTCTTTTCAAAATATTCCTGGCGGTGGGTCACCTCCCGGATCTTTTCCTCCAGCTCCTCGTTGAGATTTTTACTCTTGGAGAGTTCACTGCTGATCTGCGACTCTTTATCCCGTATCCTTTTTTCGGCCTCGGCTATCTTTTTGTCCTTGCCGATGATCACCTTCTCGTGTTCTGCCTTGAGTTCGAGAAACTTTTCCTTGGCCTGGAAAATTTTATCCTTCTTGATACTTTCTCCCTGTTGGGCGGCATCTTTGATAATGGCTTCGGCTTCCTTCCTGGCGTTGCCGATCGTCCTGGACGCTTTTCCCCGCTCCAGGGCTTTGGCGACGACAAAACCGATTACCAGCCCGGCCACTATCCCCAAACTAATCATTGTGATATCCATTGTTTTAGACTAATTGTTAAAAATACCGGGGTACCCGGCAACTTTATTCTCTCCGCAATCACAGCGGCATCGGGCAGGATGCAATGGCACAAAAAAAGCCCACATTGATGGAGGATTTGTACAAACTCCAATAAACAGGTTTAGGGCTAACAGATTGATCAAGGATCCTTTCAGAGAAGGCCTGCTTTTACAATCTAAACTCACCCTTTTCAAACAAATTAGTGTTGAGTTTGTCAAAAATAAATACCAATGTGGGCAGTAACTTTATATATGTAAAAGAACTTATTTCATGCTTAACCTGGAATTTACCAATTGGTCGAGGGCCTTCAGGCGTTCCTCCACTTCCAGGGTACTTTCCTTCTTGTCTATACCGCCTTGCTCCAATTTGGAAGCAAATTGCAGGGCGCACATGGCCAGCACGTCCTGTTTATCGCGAACGGCATAGTTCTGCTCAAATTTTTTGGCCAGCTGTTCAATATTTTTGGCCGCCTTACGCAGACCTTCTTCCTGGCTGGGATCAATGGTCAGGGGATATACCCTATCCGCAATCGATAGCTTAATCTTCAGCTTCTCCCCCATAATTTCCAGTTATCACTACTCAGCAAGTTGGACGATACAATAATCCAGCTCCCTGATCAATGAGTTTATTTTGAGCTTTGCTTCAGTTTTGTTGGTATCACTGCCCAGCATTGTATTTGCGAGCTTGAGGGACTTGTATTTTTCCTCCCACTCCTCCAGGGAGTTTTGGATGGCTTCGCGTTCACCGGTGACGGCAAGCAGTTCCTTTTCCAACTTTTTATTAGCCTGGCTGAGTAATTCCAATTTGTGCAGCAACTTGCTAATTTTGTTTTCGAGGGAATCAACGATTTCAACCAATTCGCTCATATGCAACTAACAATGCGTATGCAACAAAGTTAACATTCACAGGCCGACTTCGCAATGTTTTTGGGAATTATTATTGAAGTAATACTTTAATCAAAATGCACCTTTTCCCTGAAGGTTCAACGACCCGGAATCTGAAGGATATCTCATTTCAGCATGCATTTACAAAGGCCGCGCAACCCCCACTGCCCGTCAGGGGTTCGTAAACTTCCCCTGGAAATGGTTTTACCCTTTAAGGCGTATGTATTAATTTCGCACCAACGATGCTTCCTATGCGGTTCTACCTCTTTGCCCTGCTTCTTCTTATCAATGCTTCCTTGTTTGCGCAACTGCAGGCCCCTGCCACCGACTTCCGGTCGCCACTGGACATCCCGCTGGTCCTGGCCGGGACCTTCGGGGAGTTGCGATCCGATCACTTCCATTCGGGAGTCGACATCAAAACACAGCAACGCCAGGGCCTGCCTGTACATGCAGTGGCCGATGGTACGGTGACCCGCATCAAAGTGTCTCTCTGGGGCTATGGCAAGGCTCTTTACATAGCCCATCCCAATGGTTTTACCTCCGTGTACGGCCACCTCCAGAAATTTACGCCGGCCATTGAGGCTTATATCAAAAAAATCCAGTACGAGAAACAATCCTATGAGGTGGAGGTATTTCCCGACTATGGTGAATTGCGGGTCGCCAAAGGTGATGTCATTGCATTTAGCGGGAATACCGGTGGCTCCGCAGGGCCCCATTTGCATTTCGAGATCCGGAACAGCATCACCGAACATCCCACCAACCCCCTGCTTTACGGTTTGGACGTGCGTGATGCCACAAGCCCTACCCTGCTCGACGCCTATGCCTATCCCCTGGGCGAGGACGCCCAGGTGAACCAGAGCAATGCCAAAGTAAAACTACACTATACCCGCCAGCCAGACGGGAGCTACCTGGCCGAAGAAGTGCACGCCCTGGGAACCATTGGCTTTGGGATCGAATGTTATGACCGCCAGGACCTCGCGGCTAATCACAATGGGGTGTACGCCATCAAGCAGGAAGTGAATGGCACCCCGTATTCCGAATTTAATTTCGAAGAATTTTCATTTCCCGAATCGCGGTACATCAATACACTTATTGACTACGAAGAATACGGATTGCACCACAACCGCATCGAACGCCTGTTCCGGGTACCCGGGAACCACCTCAGCATTTACAAGGAACTCAAAAACGATGGCAAAATAGATATCCGGGAAGGGTTAAGCTATAATGTGGACCTCGCCATCAGCGACTATGCGGGCAATACCACCCGCCTCCGAATTCCGGTCCTGGGGGTAAGGGAACCTTTGAACCATGTGGTGGAAACCAAAAAAACAGATACGTATGTCATTGCGTCAAAACCCAATAATTATGACCTGGGGGTGGCTAAGGTGTACTTCCCGGCCCACACCTTCTACGAGGATTTCTACATTGACCTGGAAAAAGGCCAGGATACCGTTACCGTGCACAACAATACGGTTCCCACTCACCGGTATTTCACCCTCACCTTCGACACTTCCAGATATAGCCCCGAAGAACGCCGGCAACTGTTTATTGCCAGGCTGGATGAAAACCTGAAACCAAGCTACAGCACCACCTACAAACGGGGCGCTACCTTTACATCGCGCACCAGGGACCTTGGCACCTATACCCTGGCCAGGGATACGGTGCCCCCGAAGATCTGGGCCAAAAATTTTAAAGACGGCCAGTGGCTCACAAATTACCGCTACCTCAGCCTCCATGTATCGGACGACCTGAGCGGGGTCAATACCTATAATGCAAAACTCAACGGGGAGTGGATCCTGATGGAATACGAACCCAAAGACCAGACCCTGACCTACAATTTTGACGACAAAATCCTGGATAAAACCGCTTGTGAACTGGAAGTGGTTGTCACGGACAATGTGGGGAACACCACTACTTTCAAAAGCAATTTTTATCGAAAATGAACACGCCGGGCGGCCTGAATTTTATATACCGATGCGCCAACCTGTCTTCCCCTTCAAATTTCTTCCAAATTAAGGGTGGTACCCGCTCTGAAGACAAGCCCGAATTTTGAGAATAGATTAAGACGGATCAGGAGGGGAGATTTATTAATTTCCCATACTTTTGCAGTCGGTAGCGAAATACCCCGGAATCAATTTTCCCCTTTTTCAAAAGGGTGGCGCAACCCGGGCATCCGTTTCCGTGTGGAATGATAATTCAAATAAAGTGAACAAGCTTTTCAGTCTACTGGCCCTCTTTTTTCTGGTTGTGGTACATGCCCAGAAAGACATTTATGAAAGCGACAAATTCGAAGAATTAAGTCGGGACCACCACACCCTGGCCATCATCCCTTTCTTTACCTACCTGGACCTGGAGGATGTTCCGCGTTCCGAATTGAAGAAACTCGAAGAAAAGGAGGGCTATGCCGTACAAAATGCGCTGGAGACCTATTTCGGGCGGGGACGGAAAAAGAAAAAATTTTCGGTAGACTTCCAAAATACGAAGAATACGAACGCCATCCTGGCACAGCACCAGATCACCTATGACAACATAGATACCTTCACGATCAAGGAACTAAGCAAATACCTTGGGGTGGATGGCATCATAAGCGGGAACCTGGACCTGAACATCCTGTTGTCCGAGGGCGTCCCTTCGGAGTTCAGTTTTATCGACTATATCCTCGGAGACGCCAACTACGGTAGGATCGGGATAAAGATCAGCGACGGGGACACTGGAAAACTACTCTGGAAATACGAACAGGAAATCACCAAAAAATCCGGGCGGAATACAGACGACCTGATCGACAAGATGATGAAAAAGGCTACCCGCAAGTTTCCTTATGACAAGGAAAGCCAGAAAAACCGCAAGGGGTCCTAGGATTCCTGAAACTCCTTCAACACACCGATCGTATAATCCAGTTCCTCAATGGTATTGAATTTGGAAAAGGAGAAACGCAGGGATGGTTTACGCAAATCATCTTCGGATAAAATTTCCTGCAGCACATGGGAGCCCTCGTTGCTGCCCGACTGGCAGGCGCTGCCCCTGGAACAGGCAATGCCCTTCAGGTCGAGATGGAAAAGCAGCATCATGGCCTTTTCCTCATCAAACGGAAGGCAGACGTTTACGAGGGTATAGGTGCTCTTTTCTGGATCGGCCGAATAGCCATTGAAACGCACCCCACTTAAATTTTCCTTTAACTTTTTCACGAAATACGCCTTCAGGCCGGCAATGTACCCCCGTTCTTCATCCAGGTTAGTATACGCTGAAACCATGGCCGTTTCCAAGCCAATAATATTGTGCAGGGCCTCGGTTCCGGCGCGGTGACCCCTCTCCTGAGATCCCCCGAAAATAAGGGGCTTCAGGCCGGTCTCCCTCCGAATGTATGCAAATCCCACTCCTTTTGGGCCATGGAATTTATGTGCGGCCGCCGTAAGGAAATCCACCCCTGCCTCCCGTACATCCCATCGGAAATGGCCTATAGACTGTACGGTATCTGAATGGAACAAGGCGTTATGCTTTTTACAGATGCCGCTTATGGCCTCCAGGTCCAGAATGTTCCCGATCTCATTATTAATGTGCATCAGGCTCACCAACTTCTTTGAATCATCTTTGGACAACAAGGATTCAAGATGCGACGGATCCGGGTTTCCAAAAGAGTCGAGTTCTGCGAAGGCAAGGTTTATCCCGTATTCACGGACGAGTTCTTCGGCCGTATGGAGCACGGCGTGGTGCTCGATCCTGGAACAGATAATGGTTTTCACCCCAAGATCGCGAACAGCGCCCCTGAGGATCATATTATCTGCCTCGGTCCCCCCAGAGGTAAAGACAATCTCGGAAGGTTTCGCATTCAGGTATCCGGCCACTGTTTTCCGGGCCTGTTCGATCCCCGTTTTGGCTGTTCGCCCGAAGCCGTGTGTGGAAGAAGGATTCCCGTATACCTTGCTCAGGGCTGCCTGTATGTCCTCCAGCACTTCCTGTCGTATCTGGGTGGTTGCGGCATTGTCGAGATAAACGCGATCCATGGGGTTTGGAATCTTTAAATTTCTTGTTCAAAAGTAACCGAAATTCGTTTAAAAACAGCCAAATTACCCAGAAAGCTCTAGGAAAATCAAATGGCTTTGAGGTATCTTTGGGACATGAAACGAATCTTCCTGTTCCTGTTGCCGGTGCTGGTTTTAAGCTGCAGCGACGGGGATCTCCAGATAGAAACCATCGATTTTAGCGATGCAGCGGTTCAGTTTTGCGGTTCCAAGGCCACCACCTCGACAACGGTTTTTTTTAAGCTCAACTCGGAGGAAGCCCTTATTCTGAAACTACAAAGCGGGCTTTTGAAGAACAAGGTTTCCGACGGAACCCTGAGTAGCGACGTCCCGGGCAAGTCTAAAGTCACCTACCGGATCTTTTCTGATGCCGTAAACAAGAATTACTTCTGCAGCGATATCCCGCCCGGCACCCCGACGGTGGTAGAGGAAATCGAAGCTTCTGCCGGAGAGGTCCTGGTCACCACTGTGCAAAGCGCTACAGACACCACGGCTTTTGAACATACTATTGAACTAAGTGGTATTTCACTGGTAAATGACAAGGGGGAACGGATCACCGACCTCAATGTCGATAGTTTCGGGACCATCACAACTACCCAATAAGGCTTCAGGAATTCTGGAAAATAGAGACTTCAGTAGCACCGAGCCCGTATTTCCGGTACTCGGCATCATAGTATGTGAGGTTATCATACCGCCTGAAAAGGCCCCCCAATTCTTCCTTTAAAATGCCTTCCCCGACGCCATGTATAAATACAATCCTGGGGATACGCTTCTCCATGGCAAACTCCAATTGCCTCCTGGCTGTTTCCAACTGCAGGTTCAGGATATCGTATTTGGACATGCCGTGTGTGGTGGGGACCAGTTGATTAATATGCAGGTCCACTTCCATTTTCGGGGCTTGTCGTTCCTTCCGCCTGGGCGCGGGAGGCTTTTTCTTTTCGGCCCTCTCCTCTTCCATCCGGGCACGCGCCGCCTCCGAGGGAGAAACATGAATCCGTTCCTGCCCTGATACCCGCATCAGTTCCGAAGCCTGGTACTGGTGGGGAAAGCCATCGTCCGTTTCCACCGTGATCCATTCCCCTTCAATGGTGGTTATGATTCCCCTGGTGGTATCATCCACCGCCTCAACCCGCTCACCTATGCTGAATTCGGGCATCCTTCAAGGATTTTTTTGTTCCTCTCCCGATTCTTGCCGGCCGTCCTGGCCCCAGCTGCGGGAAACTTTATAGATGCAGAACATCAGCAGGGAAATCCCGATGCTGAGTGCATATTCCTTCCGGATGAGCCGATCCCCGCTGGCCATAAGTGCTGCGCCCAGGAGGATCAGTAGAAAATAAATGGAATGTTTTGTTTTCATTACCCAAAAATAATAGTATTTTTCGGTTAGTGAATGCCGCCAGCATGATTTCCGGACCCGCCCAATTTACAGCCTCTTTGGAAGACTACATGCTTCCCTGCCTCAACAAACAGCTGTTAGGGGTGGAATGCCCGGGATGTGGGTTGCAACGCGCGGTATTACTCCTTTTCCGGGGGGAATTCATTGACGCATTTTACATGTATCCGGCAGTTTATTCGCTCTTACTCCTTTTTGGCTTTCTGTTGGCCGACCAGTTCTTTACCATTCGCCATGCCAATAAGATCAGTATCATCCTCATGCTGTCCAGTGTGTTCCTGATCCTGGCCCACTATATAGCAAATTTCTTCTAACCAAACTGAATATTATGGAACAACAAAAACTACCGAATGTCACCATTGCCATAGTACTGGCTATACTTTCTTTTGTATGTTGCTGCTTCGGAGGGATTCCGGGGGCGGTAATAGCTGCCGTGGCCTTTTTCCTTATCCGGGCTGATGAGAAACGATACCGGGAAAACCCGGAGTTGTATTCGAACTACAGTCAACTGAAAACCGCCCGTATCATTGCGATTATCGGACTCGTACTGGGAATTTTATATTTTTTCTGGACCTTCTACCAGATCTCTCAGATGGGTGGCTGGGACGCCTATATGGAAAAATCCAGGGAGATGATGGAACGATGGGGCATGGAAGAATAATTAAAAAACCGTATTCCAAATGACACAACAACCATTGCCAGGTGCCAGTACTGTGCTGACCATGGGGATTATTTCGGTAGTGGGCTCCCTGATTTGCTGCGGTCCTTTTGCGATTGTCTTCAGCATCATCGGGCTGGTAAAGGCTAAAAGCGCCAAAAGGCTGTACCTTGCGAACCCCGAGTTATATACGGGATATGAAAGCCTGAACACGGGGAGGATCCTGTCTTATGTCGGCCTGGGGCTTTCCCTGATCATGCTGCTGTTCGCCATCCTCTATTTCGGGGTGATCATTGCCATGATCTCGTCGGGGCAGTACGATTTCTGATCGGGATACGCCATAAAAAAAAGGAGCCCGGGGCAAAACCCGGGCTTTCTTTATTTGAATTTATCTCCTGACGGAACATGAAGGGTTTAGTTGGCCACCTCGCTCATGAATTTAAGCCGGTAGAGGCGTAATTCCTCATCTTCATACTCCCCTTCAAATTCTTTAAGGGCCTCCTCAATATCGTCTGTTTCGGCTTCCAGGAAATATTCGTGTATCTCTTCCTGCTGGTCTTCGTCCAGGATCTCGTCAATCCAGTATCCCAGGTTAAGCCTGGTCCCGCTGAAAACGATCTGTTCCATTTCCTTGACCAGTTCGCCCAGTTCCAGTCCTTTGGCGGAGGCGATGTCATCCAGTGGCAGTTTGCGGTCTACATTCTGAATAATATAAAGCTTAAGGCCCGAATTGGCGCCGGTGCTTTTCACCACCAGGTCGTCCGGGCGCACCACATCGTGTTCCTGCACGTACTGGTCTATAAGCTCCAGGAAAGGCTTGCCGTATTTTCGGGCCTTTCCTTCACCCACACCATGTATATTGACCAGTTCGTCCATACTGATGGGATACTTCAGGGCCATGTCCTCAAGGGAGGGATCCTGGAAGATCACAAAGGGAGGGATGTCTTGTTTATGGGCCTCTTTTTTACGCAGGTCCTTCAGCAAACGCAGCAATTTTTCGTCGGCCACACCTGCGTTCCCTTTGGCGGCACTGATGATCGCATTGTCTGTTTCCTCACTGTAGATGTGGTCTTTGGTCATCATAAAGGAGGTAGGGTTCTTGAGGAATTCCTCACCTTTCCCGGTAATGTGCAGGATGCCGTATTGTTCGATCTCCTTCTTCAGTAACCCGGCCACCAGCACCTGCCGGATCAGGGCCATCCAGTAATGCTTGTCCTTATAGTTCCCGATCCCGAAAACCGATTTATCTTCTGTCTTGTGAGCTGCGATCAGGGCATTGGACCGCCCGGTGAGCGTTTTTACAATTTCCCGGGCCTTGAATTTTTCACTTGTTGCCTTAACCGCTTCCAGCAAATGAACCACCTCGTCCCTTGCTTCCTGTTTCTCCTTGGGGTTCCGGGCATTGTCGTCCATATCAGCACCTTCTCCCGTTTCCTCGTCGAACGCTTCCCCGAAATAGTGAAGGATAAATTTCCGCCTGGACATGGATGTTTCGGCATAGGCGACGATCTCCTGAAGGAGGGCGTTCCCGATCTCCTGTTCGGCCACGGGCTTGCCCGACATGAATTTTTCCAATTTCTCGATATCCTTGTAGGAATAAAACGCCAGGCAATGGCCTTCTCCCCCATCCCTGCCGGCACGACCGGTTTCCTGGTAGTAGCTTTCGATACTTTTGGGGATGTCGTGATGGATTACGTACCGCACGTCAGGCTTGTCGATTCCCATTCCAAAAGCAATGGTCGCCACCACCACATCCACTTCCTCCATCAGGAACATATCCTGGTACCTGGATCGGGTCTTGGCATCGAAACCGGCATGGTAGGGAACCGCACTGACACCATTTACCTGCAACACCTGGGCCAGCTCCTCGACCCGCTTCCGGCTCAGGCAATAGATAATCCCGCTTTTCCCGGAATTCTTCTTGACAAAGCGGATGATGTCTGCATCCACGTGTTTTGTTTTGGGGCGCACCTCGTAAAAAAGGTTAGGCCTGTTGAAGGAGGCCTTAAAAACTTTCGCGTCCGAAATCCCCAGGTTTTTTATGATGTCTTCCTGTACCTTGGGGGTGGCGGTCGCCGTAAGCCCCACTATGGGGATGTCGTTGCCCAGGCGATTGATAATCGCCTTCAGGTTCCGGTATTCCGGCCGGAAATCGTGCCCCCATTCGGAAATACAATGGGCTTCATCTATAGCGACGAAAGAGAGGGTCACGGACTGCAGGAATTCGACATATTCCTCCTTGGTGAGCGATTCTGGGGCCACATAGAGGAGCTTTGTCACCCCTTCGATGATATCCTTTTTCACCTGTCTGATCTCCGTCTTGGTCAGGGAAGAATTGAGCACATGGGCGATGCCGTTTGCGTCGGAAACGCCGCGGATGGCATCCACCTGGTTTTTCATCAGGGCGATCAGGGGGGAAACCACAATCGCCGTGCCTTCCTTGATTAGGGCGGGCAATTGGTAACAAAGGGACTTCCCACCTCCCGTCGGCATAATGACGAAGGTGTTCCTGTCCTGAATTACACTTTTTATTACTTCTTCTTGAAGACCTTTGAATCTGGAAAAGCCAAAATATTTTTTTAATGAGGCATGTAGATCAATCTCATTCAAAATCATGCTGTCTTAATTTAGTGCCACCGTGCTTGATTACCTGCTAACTCACGATCCATTACGGTAGGAACTTATATTTGGTTCGGGGGTATTGGGGACAAATGATTTAGTTGTATTTAAAATATCCTATTAATAACTTTGTGTACTTTTGTCTCCTGATTATTAAATATAATACATTCTTTTAGAAACCAATTATATTTTAGGATATTTTGTGAAACCCCAAAAACCCTAATTTCAACCCAGTCTTGAGCAACCCGAAAGCTATCCTTGACATAGCAAAAAAGACCATTGAAACGGAGGCAAAAGCCATTGCAAACCTCTCCTCTCTACTGGATGAGACCTTTGCCGAGGCAGTGGATTATATCCTGCATTCCAAAGGCCGGATCATCGTTTCCGGGATCGGGAAAAGCGCCATCATCGCCTCCAAGATCGTCGCCACCCTCAATTCTACCGGCACCCCTTCCATCTTTATGCATGCTGCGGATGCCATCCATGGGGATATGGGGATTATCCAGAAAAACGACGTGGTCATCCTGATCTCCAAAAGCGGGAATACCCCCGAGATCAAAATGCTGGCACCGCTGATCAAACAGGGGGGCAATAAACTGATAGGAATGACGGGGAATCCGGATTCGTTCCTCGGCAAGCATGCCGACTTTATCCTGAACACCTATGTGGAAAAGGAAGCCTGCCCGAATAACCTGGCCCCTACAACAAGTACCACCGCCCAATTGGTGCTCGGAGATGCCCTGGCTATCTGCCTGGTGGAATTGCGCGGCTTCAGCAGCCGGGATTTTGCCAAATACCATCCGGGGGGTACCCTGGGCAAACGGTTGTACCTGAGGGTATCGGACATAGCCATGGCCAACCTGAAGCCCCAGGTGGATGTGAATGCCGATGTAAAACAGGTCATAATCGAGATTTCAGAAAAAATGCTGGGGGCCACCGCCGTGATGAAGCAGGGCCGTATCATGGGGATTGTAACAGATGGGGACATCAGGCGGATGCTCAATAAATTCGATAATATAAGCGGCTTGAAAGCAAGTGACATCATGACCACCAACCCAAAGACCATCGGCACGGAAGTGCTGGCGGTTAAAGCCCTGAAGGAAATGCAGGACAAGGGTATTTCACAATTGCTCGCGGTAGACGGGGATGCCTATGTGGGTGTGGTCCACTTACACAACCTGATAAACGAGGGAATACTCTGATGGCAAAAACTCGCAAAGACCCCAACGAGATGTCCTTCCTGGACCATCTGGAAGAACTTCGCTGGCATTTGATACGCTCAACCATTGCGGTGGTGGTAATTGGCCTGCTGGCCTTCCTGATGCGTGATTTTATATTCGACACCATAATATTTGGCCCTAAAAAGGACGATTTCCCGACCTATGCCGTTTTCTGCAAGTTTTCGAGGATGCTGGGTTTCAGTGATTCCTTTTGCGGCGGCGCCCCGGAATTCAGGATTCAGAGCCGGCTGATGGCGGGCCAGTTCTCGGCCCATATCTGGACTTCCATCTGGGCGGGCTTCATCATCGGTTTTCCCTTTATCCTGTATGAGATCTGGAAATTTATCAGTCCGGGCCTCTATGAGAAGGAACGCAAGAATTCCAGGGGATTCATCCTGATTGCATCAGGTCTTTTTTTCTTGGGTGTCCTGTTCGGATATTACGTGGTGGCGCCTCTCTCCATTAACTTCCTGGGCGGGTACAGGGTCAGTGAGGAAGTGTTCAATGATATCGACCTGAGCTCCTATATCTCCACGGTTCGGGCGGCCGTCATTGCCTGCGGGCTGATCTTTGAGCTGCCCATCGTCATTTTCTTCCTGACAAAGGTGGGGCTCGTTACGCCTGAGGTGCTTAAAAAATACCGGAAAATGGCCCTGGTCATTGTCCTGATCGTATCGGCTGTGATCACCCCTCCCGACGTGGCCAGCCAGATAATTGTCGCCATCCCTGTCCTGATACTCTATCAGGCGAGTATCTATATTTCTGCCTGGGTCCTCAGGCGGGACGCTAAAAAATTCAAGAAAAGTGGCAAATCCGGTTAAAGAATTTAACGACTACCGCTCCAGGATGAACGACCAATTGCTGGGCTCCGGGAACAAGGTCATCAAAAGGCTGTTCAACCTGGACACTAACGCCTATGGCCCTGGTGCCCTGGACAGCAAAACAAAGGAATTGCTGGGGTTGGTAGCTTCTGCTGTCCTCCGCTGCGACGATTGTGTTAAGTACCACCTCGAAAGCTGCCAAAAGCAGGGAGCCAGTCGGGACGAGGTGTTGGAAACCCTCGCGATCGCCACCCTGGTAGGGGGCACCATTGTGATACCGCATCTCCGGCGAGCCTATGAATATTGGGAATTGCTCGAAAACGAACAAGGTTAAAAAAATCGCAAATCCTTCGCTGCCCGTTAAGAAAACTGTAGATTTGGGCCTTTCACGCCAATGAAGTTACGAGCAGAAAAAATCATGAAGTCCTACCGTGGGCGCCAGGTGGTCAAGGGCATCTCCCTGGAGGTGAACCAGGGGGAGATCGTCGGGTTGCTTGGCCCGAACGGCGCCGGGAAGACTACTTCTTTCTATATGATCGTGGGACTTATCAAGCCCAATGGGGGGAAAATTTACCTGGATAATACCGAAATTACCAGATTCCCCATGTACAAGCGGGCGCAGTACGGGATCGGATACCTCGCACAGGAGGCTTCGGTCTTCCGGAAGCTCAGCGTCGAAAAAAATATTCTCAGCGTGTTGCAGCTAACCAAGCTTAGCAAACAGGAGCAGCAACAGCGGATGGAATCCCTGCTCGAGGAATTCGGGCTCACCCACATCCGCAAGAACCGGGGCGACCTGCTATCCGGAGGGGAGCGCCGACGCACAGAGATTGCCCGGGCCCTGGCCACGAAGCCCAATTTTATATTGCTGGATGAACCATTCGCCGGGGTAGACCCGGTGGCTGTGGAAGATATACAGCGAATAGTGGCGCAGCTCAAGAATAAGAATATCGGGATCCTGATCACCGATCACAATGTTCAGGAAACGCTTGCGATTACGGAACGTTCCTACCTCATGTTCGAGGGTGGCATCCTCAAATCGGGGATTCCCGAGGACCTGGCCGAAGATCCGGTGGTTCGTAAAGTCTACCTGGGCCAGAATTTCGAATTGCGAAAGAAAAAACTCAACTTCTAGTGGGCTTTAAAATGCCTGGTCGTCCGTGGCAGGGTCCCTCTACTCCCAACTAACCTATCCCTCCACCGATTCCTTCCCACTTGCAACCCCTCCCAAAAGCGAACTGAGGATGTAGAAGCCTATGATCAGCGGAATAGACATAAAGCCCAGGGTAAGCAGGAGGACCAGCGACAAAATCACAAAAATGTATCGCAGGGCATTGTCTTTAAAGCTCCAGTTTCTGAATTTCAGGGCAAAGAGCCTGATAGGCGCGTTCAGGAGAAAGCTGCTTACCAGGGTCTGGGCAGAAAGGTACCAGGGATTGAGGATTAGGGCATTTACGGTATCGTTCCCCTGATACAGGAGGATCAGGGGTAGTGAAAGGATCAACAGCGCATTGGCCGGGGTGGGCAATCCTATGAACGAACTTACCTGGTTTTCATCGGTATTGAACCGGGCCAGCCGGTAGGCCGAAGCCAGGGTGATCAAAAAGCCGAAATAGGGGAACCAGGATACCCCGTCGACACCCGGGACTTCATTGGGCAGCGTCCAATGGCCGGCCTGGGACATTTCCATAAGATGGTACATCACCATCCCCGGTACCAGGCCGCTGGTGATCATATCCGCCAGGGAATCGAGTTGGATCCCCATCTCGCTTTGCACCCCGAGCAGGCGGGCGGCCAGGCCGTCGAAATAATCAAAGAATATCCCCAGGAAAACAAAGAGAGCTGTCAGCTCCATATTCCCCCTGGCGGCAAAGAGCGCAGCCAAACATCCGCACAGGATGTTGAGCAGGGTGAGGAAATTGGGAAAATGCTTTTTCATGGCCGGCAATTTCGATAAAAGTAAGACATTTTTGATGAATGCCTGCTCTTAGAGGTCTCCTGGCCGGCACGTGGGCGGGCGATTCTCCGTCGCTTGCCGGGGAGCAGGTGAAATTGAAAGGGCCCGGCCATTTTAGTCCGGTTTTTATTCAGATATTTGTACGCATGAAGCCAACGGAGAACCCCAAGACATTTTAGTATGCAGGCAGGGATCCGATTCGTATGCCTCCTTTGCCTGGCCCTGGTATTCGCTGGCCCGGCCCGGAGCCAGCTGTCCTCCAAAGCGCACATCAGTGTTATTACCTGCGGGCCGGGAGATTTGCTCTATTCAACCTTTGGCCACAGTGCTTTCCGGGTCCAGGACCCGGAAACCGGGATAGACCTGGTGTATAATTACGGTACTTTTAATTTCAATACCCCGAATTTTTATATGAAGTTTGCCCGAGGTAAACTGCTGTATTCACTGAGCAGGGAGCGATTCGAGGATTTCCTCTATACCTATGAACTCGAAAACCGCTGGGTAAAGGAACAGCTCCTGGACCTGGACGGCCCTGAACGGAATGAACTGCTTCGTTTTCTCGAGACCAATTACGAGCCACAGAATCGGGATTATAAATACGATTTTCTCTTCAACAACTGTTCTACAAAGATTCCGGACGTACTTTCCAGGGTTCTGGGAGAACGATTGGAATTTCAGGCAGATTACCTGGATGAGACTTTCACCTTCCGGCAACTCATACACCAGTACCTGAAAACGAACAGCTGGTCGAGCCTGGGGATCGACCTCGCCCTGGGGGCGGTAATCGACCGAAAGGCAAGTCCGCGGGAACACATGTTCCTCCCCGACTATGTCTACCGCCAGTTGAACCATACCCTTCTCGGGGGGGAAGCCCTGGTGAGCCGAGAACGGAACATACTGGAAACCAGCAGGATAAGCAATGGAGACTTCTTTACCACTTCCCCGGCCTTTTGGCTCTTGCTGGCCCTGTTGTTTACGGGGACCATCACATATATCGACCTTAAAAACGGAACCCGCAGCCTCATTCTGGATTTCCTGGTGTTTTTCGTCCCCGGGCTGATTGGCTTCTTTATCCTGTTCCTCTGGTTCCTGACCGACCATACGGCTACCGCCCTGAATTTAAACCTGCTCTGGGCCTTTCCCCTGAATGTGCCCATGGCCTTTTACCTGCTCAGACGGCAACCTCCCCCACCCGGTGTCCCGGGCTACCTCCTGGCCCTCCTGATCTTGATGGCACTGGTCCTCCCCATATGGTTACTGGGCATACAGGTATTTTCCCCCCTGCTCATTTTGGTATGGGGATGTCTCCTGATACGATACCTGTTCCTGTACCGGCACTACAGATTGCAACAAGCCCGTTAAGGATGAACCTGCTCACTGTGGAGAACATATCGAAGTCCTATGGCGAACGGGTCTTGTTTACAGACCTGTCTTTCGGGATCAATGCCGGACAGAAAATTGCACTTATCGCCAAAAATGGCAGCGGGAAAACCTCCATCCTGAAGATCCTGGCGCGGCTTGATACCCCGGACGACGGGCAGGTCAGTTACCGGAGAGGGTTACGGTTGTCCCTACTGGAACAGGAGCCCGAACTAAATCCGGACCTTACGGTGGAGGAAACTGTATTGGCCGGTGATAACCAGATCCTGCGGGTGATTGCACAGTACAACCGGGCCCTGGAACGGCCTGATGACCAAACCGGGTACCAGAAGGCTTTCGAAGCAATGGAACGACATCAGGCATGGGATTTTGAGACGCGATACAAACAAATCCTGTTCCGGCTGCAACTGCAGGACCTCAGGGCAGCAGTGCACACGCTTTCGGGCGGGCAAAAAAAACGACTGGCCCTGGCGAATGCCCTGATCAACCAGCCCGACCTCCTGATCCTGGATGAACCCACCAACCATCTCGACCTGGAAATGATCGAATGGCTGGAAGCCTTCTTTGCCAGGGAGAACCTGACCCTGTTGATGGTTACCCATGACCGTTATTTCCTGGAAAGGGTGTGCAATGAAATCCTGGAACTGGATGACGGCAAACTGTACACCTATAAGGGAAACTATTCTTACTATCTCGAGAAAAAGCAGGCCCGGCTAGAGCAGCAGGATGTGGAACGGCACAAGACCCAGGTGTTGTACCGGAAAGAACTCGACTGGATGCGCCGCCAGCCCAGGGCACGGAGGACAAAGTCCAAATCGCGGGTGGAAGATTTCAAGGAGATCCGCGAAAACGCCGGGCAGGGACGTTCCAATAAAGCCATGGAACTCGAATTGAATATGGAACGTTTGGGGAGCAAGACAGTAGAACTGCACAATGTGTCCAAGTCTTTCCCGGATACGCCTATCCTAAGAAGTTTTGATTATACGTTTAAACGGGCTGAACGGGTTGGGGTCATCGGAAAGAACGGGACCGGAAAGACCACTTTCCTGAACATCATTACAGGGAGCATTCAACCGGATAAGGGAAAGGTCGTGGTCGGGGATACCGTTTCCTTTGGTTATTATACCCAGGACGGGATAGCCGTTAAAGAGGGGCAGAAGGTAATCGATGTCATCCGGGCCTTCGGCGATTTCATCCCTTTGAAGAAGGGGCGGCAGATCTCTGCCGAACAATTGCTGGAACGCTTCCTCTTCGACAGGAAGAAACAATACGATTTTGTCGAAAAACTTAGCGGGGGCGAACGCAAACGATTGTATCTGTGCACCGTCCTGATACGGAACCCCAACTTCCTGATCCTGGACGAACCGACCAACGATCTGGACGTGATTACCCTGAATGTCCTGGAAGAATTCCTGCTCGATTTTCCCGGTTGCCTGTTGCTGGTATCCCACGACCGCTATTTTATGGATAAGATCGTGGATCACCTCTTTGTTTTCCGGGGCAATGGCGTGGTCGAGGATTTTCCCGGAAACTACTCCGATTTCAGGGAGGCCGAAGCGGGGCGGGCACCCGAGCCGGCCCAACAAAAAGAACAGAAGGCAGACCCGGCCGAGGACAGGGGCAGGCGCGAACAGGAAACAAGCCGCAAACTCAGTTACAGGGAACAACAGGAATACAAGAACCTGGAAAAAGAGATTCAGGAACTGGAGACTCAAAAGGATGTCATCCAGGCGCGCTTTTCCGATACGGGACTGGGCGGGGACGAAATCGACCACCTGGCCATACAGCTCAAGGAAATTACCGATTCGCTGGCGGCCAAAACGGAGCGCTGGTTCGAACTTTCCGAACGCTCAGGCAGCTAAGGTATGATTCACTGCAAAACTAAAAATCAGGATGTTCCCTATATTTCAATACATACGATTCCTCCTCACTTCCACCAACCAGCACGGGTTACACTCCCCATTTGTTTTCCAGTACCTGACCAATTGCCTGTATAAAAATTCCCGTACCCATTCCCGAAAGGCTGTCGATGTGATGTTAAAAAGCATTCCGTATTTCGGGATACGGCAGGTGTACCTGGCCGGGGACGACGAGGCCTTGCATGAGATCCTCCTCAAAACCCATCCCGGACTGAACTTCGGTCCCCCGCCCTTTGATCTGGTTTACCTGCCTGCCCCCGATCCTGTTTTCCTGGCCCGGGAAGGCCCGGATCCGCTGCCCTGGCACAATGATACGCTTTGCGTCCTGGACAGGATACATCTTAGCCATCAAAATACCGAGTGCTGGGAAAAGGTAAAATCGCTTCCCCAGGTCAGGGTAACCATTGACGCGTTCCATTGCGGCCTGGTATTTTTCAGGCGGGAACAGGCCGAACAACATTTTAAGATTCGGATATAAACCTGTATTTTTAAAAATGAATCGGGTGCTATGAGTTACAATATCTACTATGTCCTGGGGGTGGTTTTGCTGGTTTACCTGCTTATAACGATGGCCAACAAAAGAACGGCCCGGAGGCGGAAATCCCGGAAATTCATGGAAGGGTATAACCGAAACCGGGCGGGCGGGAGCCGGGATAAGGAGCCCGGAGAAAAGGAGAAAAAGAAGGCTGAGAAATAAGGTTCCAGGTGCCGGGTAATCGGTGGCCCA
>Ga0102952_1000233_pt1 | contig 24494 bp, 22 predicted proteins | sample SalPon2A_C_D1_MG_FD_78506 | JGI IMG/M metagenome (GOLD analysis project Ga0102952, IMG submission 78506) | Soil microbial communities from South San Francisco under conditions of wetland restoration - Salt Pond MetaG R2A_C_D1_MG | ecosystem: Environmental > Terrestrial > Soil > Wetlands | place... | reverse complement strand
TGTGCATCCGGCGGGTTGCCTATAAAATCTTCGTTCATCTTTGTTTTTATGAATCCGGGACAGACAGAATTTACCCTTATACCATCTTTTGCATGGTCAACCGCAAGACTTTTTGTGAATTGAATTATTGCTCCCTTGGAAGTGTTATAGGCGACACTGTTCTGGCAACCGATAATGCCAAGTACGGAGGAATTATTTATTATAGAGCCACCTCCGTTACTTTTCATATGGGGAACAATGTATTTGCTCATAAGAAATGTACCGTTAATATTAATGGTCATAATTTTGTTCCAGCTTTCATTTGAAATGCCATCCACAGTTCCTGTTTCAAGTACGCCCGCATTGTTGAATAATATATCGATGTGACCGAACTTCTCTATAAAATCCTCTACTGTCTTCTTTACCTCCTCTTCTTTTGATACATCTCCAGGAAAAGCGACGATCTCACCCTCGCCTTCAGCTTTGTCAACTACCTTGTCCAGTTTACTCTTGGTCCTGCCTGTAATACCAACTCTTGCTCCCTCTTTACAAAACATAAGTGCAGTTGCTTCCCCAATTCCTTCACCACCACCGGTTATAAGTGCAGTTTTCCCTTTAAGTCTCATTGTAACCTCCTGTAGGATAAATTATTTAATTTCTATGAATTAGAATCGTTTTCGGAATTTAATTCGTCAACACATTCTCTAACTATGTTAACCGCATCCTCGATCTCATCAATCGTGTTTTCCACACCAAAGCTGAATCTTATACTTGAGTACGCCTGATCATCATCAAGACCAAGTGCTTTTAGTACGTAGGAAGGAGAAGGGTCGAAATTGGTACAGGCAGAACTCTGGGAACACCTCAAACCCCTTTCATCAAGCATCTTCACAAGTTTTCGCCCGTCAATTCTACCGAGCATTATATTCGTTGTATTACATACCCTGTTTACTGAATCACCATTAATTTTGCTGCCTGGTATGAAATCAAGGATTTTCGATTCAAAACCGTCCCTAAGTTCTGAAAGATCATGAATAACTTTATCAATATTATCTATTCTGATCTCTGCGGCTTTGCCCATTCCAACTATCCCGGGGAGGTTCTCGGTTCCGGGCCTGAAGCCCTCTTCCTGAAAACCGCCGAAGAGTATCGGATGCAGACGGAATTTATCTCTTGCATAGATACCCCCGCACCCTTGGGGAGAATGGAATTTATGTCCCGCAAAAGTGAGAAAATCGATCGGAAGATCTTCGACACGAAATTTGATCTTACCTAGTGCCTGTGCGGCATCCGTATGAAATAATACATCTTTACTCTTACATATATCCAGGATCCGTTCCATGTCCTGAACGACCCCTGTTTCGTTGTTAACCCATTGTATGGATACAAGATCAGTTTGAGTCTCAAGAGCTTTTTCGAGCTCTTCAAGTCTTATACGTCCTAGTGCGTCTACTGAAAGGTAATATATATCAACATCGTTTATTTCAAGAAAACTGCACATCTTTCTTATGGAGGAATGTTCTATCCTTGTTGTAATTATTCTGCAATGATCCCTGTGTTCTTTTATACATGAATAAAGTGCAAGGTTATTAGCCTCTGTACCTGAACTGGTGAATATTATATTAGATGGTTTTTGAGAACCTACGAGTCTTGAAACCGATTCCCTTGCATTATTGAGGTAATTCCGTGCACGCTCACCCGTTGAATGCAGGCTTGAGGGATTGCCGAAATTATCACCAAGAACTTCAAGCACTTTATCCCTAACTTCCGGCAGAGGCTTGGTAGTAGCATTATTGTCAAAATAAATTTCTTTTATTGTGTTTCCGCCGTCCATCGTAATGACCAAGTATAATCAATACAGAATATAGTGTGAATAAATGACGCTTTCAGTATTATTGAATTTCATTCTGAAGTGTAATGGTGATACACGGGTTTTTGTTATCTTTGCTTATCTGACAGATATAAGAGATAAAATCCGCTTTTTCGGATTTTCCGTTCCTTGTAAGAGATACCTCGAACTTGATTATATTAGACCTCGATCTCTGCCTGTGTACTCTTATTTCGTAGATCAGTTTGTCCAGGATCTGTTTCAATCTTGATTTTTCGTCCTCGCCTTTTTCACGCGACTCCTGATCAGGTTTTATATAATTCCTTTTTATAGCCGAGGTTACGTATAGAGGGAGTGGAAAGCCAAGTTCCCTGGCAGCCTGAGTCATGTCATGCTGTGCACCTTCTTCTACATCGCCTGCTCTGTTTTTCACCAATTCATCTATATTCTTCATCTTTAAATAAGATTATAGAATTAAATCCGGTTAACAAATTTTATACGTAATTACGCCTTAAAGGGTTTATAAATACAAAATATAATATGATATAATATCATATTAACAGCAGGTGGGGTAACCTTGGAACTTAAATCAGCTATATACTTCTTGTTAATCATAAGTTTTACCTTATTTAATGCAAACGCACTGGGGAAAAAACCTGACAGTGAAGTACTTAGATACAGATACAATATTGCCGAAAATACCTCTGACCTTTTCACTATACGTAAAAAATTCGGGAAGATATTAAAATCGGGAGATATTACCTACAGTTTTAATGCATCAAAAGAAGTTGTTGACAGGCTTGATGAGATCGGAAGGGAACTTGACAACATACATGTACCTGAAAAAATGATTTACCCTTACAATGTTTTCCTCGAATCAGTAAAGGCATACAGAAAAAGTGCTACCTGTATCAGAAATGCTACCGAGATTATGCTTGGGTATTTCGATGGTAGTGAAAAAGATGTAAACCAGCTTATAGAGTTGAGCGGGGATTACGCAGATACTGCAAACATGTATCTCGATCTCAGTATCGCAATCCATAAAAAACTTTTCAACCAGGAAAATATCGAACCTGAAGTTAAGGATAAAAAAAACAACAAGCAAAACACCAGAAATCCTTCCACAAAACCCGATTCCTATATATCCGAAAAAGTATCAATTTGATTTATATATACTTTTAATCATATTTTTATAATTTCAAAAATATTTCATAAGGTAATTTTACCGGTTTTCCATATAAAATTCTGACTTAATATGAAAAATATATCACTGATACCGCTGGAAGGATTGCCCAGAGTAAAACCGGGAGACGATATAGCAGAATTATTGCTGGATCATTTCAGAAAAAACAAAACCGAGATAAATAACGGAGATATAGTTGTCATAGCCCAGAAGATAGTTTCGAAGGCCGAGAACAGGATAGTCAATCTGAATGATGTAAAACCCTCGGAATTTGCCGAAAAACTTTCCCTTGAAATATCCAAGGATCCGAGACTAGTAGAGGTCATTCTGGGTCAGACAACAAAAATTATAAAGATGGACCAGAGGGTGGAAGACAAGGGAAGATTAATCGTTGAAACAATCGGTGGAGTTATCTGTGCCAATGCCGGTGTAGATATGTCAAATGTTTCTGGCGGCGACTATGTAACATTGTTGCCCGAAGATTCGGACCTCTCGGCAGAAAAAATTAAAGACAGGCTTGAACAAGGGTTGAATAAAGAACTGGCAGTAATCATAACTGATACAGTTGGAAGACCATGGAGGGACGGCCTGCTGGATATTGCAATAGGATGTTCAGGGATAAAGGCACTTCACGACCAGAGAGGCGAACTTGATTCTGATGGTCTCAGATTGAATGCAACGGTTATGGCCACAGCTGACCAGATCGCTACCGCCGCGGGTTTACTTATGGAAAAATCCAGTTCATTACCAGTTGTTATTGTAAGAGGCTACAAATACGACAAGGGTGGTAGCGGAGCAGGAGAACTCATAAGAAATCCAGCCGAGGATCTGTTCAGGTAAAAATGTAATGGTATTATCAAACAAAACTTATATCTCACTGATATTGTTTGTTCTTGCTACCTCTGTCTACCTGCCTTCACTTAACAACCGGTTTCTTTGGGATGATGTTGCATTAATAGAAAAAAGCAGCAGCTACCTTAATGAATTAAACATTGAGAAGATACTGATCCCGCGTGAATCAAACAAAAAAAACCTGAAATATTACCGTCCCACATTCCAGATCTCAATGTTCACAGATTATCAGATTTGGGGGGCAAAAGCGTTTGGTTACCATCTTACGAATGTACTACTGTTTTCAATATCCGCAGTTATCTTCTTTCTTCTATCTGTCCTGATACTAAAAGCATTTTCGATACAGGGTCCGGAGAAGTATTCTTTTATAGGTTCATTGATCTTTATTGCTCACCCTATGCATGTCGAATCAGTTTCATGGATCGCGGGCAGAACTGACATTCTCTGCGCTATTTTCATGGGGCTAGCATTTATTTTTCACATTTTATCCGGAAAAAGGTTCATTTACATATTAGCGGCAACGGTTTCCTTTTACCTCTCCCTTCTCTCAAAGGAACTCGCGGTAGTATTTCCTTTAATAGTTATTTCTTTTGACCTGCTGTCAGGGAAAGCAAAACGAAAGAACATAGTTTCATACATCTTCTATGCATCCATACTTTTTACTTACCTTTATATTAGGTCGAGGTCATATATAAACGTCCCACCCGTCAGTAAAGAGATCACCGGTAGTTCAAATAATGCCGCAGGTGCTGCAATAAATTACTTTTCACTAATAAAGACCTTTGCAAGTTCATATCTATTTTATATATACAAGATAACATTACCCTTTGTTTTTAACGCATACATTTCTCATGTACCCGCTAACTTAACATATTTTATTTCTTCTGTTATTTCCATTCTACTTATATCTTTCATCTCCCTTGTCTGCTACCTGAAGAGAAAGGGAATTGTAACTTTTGCTGTCTTGTGGATATTCATAACTCTCGGACCATCCGTTATGGTCGCTGTTTTATCTATAGCAGCCGCCCCGCTTGCCGAAAGATATGTTTTTGTCCCGACAATGGGATTTTGTCTCCTCGGAGGATACATGTTCCTCCTGACTGAGACCGGATCGAATAATTACAAGAGATCATCGCTTGCCCTCCTTATAACGATATTATTAATTTTTACTTTCCTGACGATTCGAAGACAGGGGGTATGGCAGGACAGGTTGTCCCTGTGGAAAGATACTTCAGAAAAGTCTTTCTATGATGCATTCCCTCACAGTAACTACGGTAAGGCCCTTCAGGACAACAAGCAGTATGAGCTGGCAATAAGTCAGTATATGACAGCTCTTGACCCGGAGGTTGATGACACAAACAGGGGAAGAGCAATAACTAGCAACAATCTCTCGCTGGTATATATAGAAACAGGTCAATACTCAAAAGCTGAAACATGGTTGAAAAAAGCACTAGAATACGACCCGTCATACCTGCTCACCTATTATCATCTCGGACTTATAAACTATATAGACGGGGAGCAGAGAAACTCCCGCCAGAGCTATCTGGAAGCCGAGCAGTTGCTTTTGAAAGTAATCAAAAAGGATAGAAAATATGCCAGGGCAAAACTCCTGATCGCAAAGGTATACTCCTCTCTTGGAGAAATTGACAAGGCTGTAAAATACGCCGCGGAAGCCAGGAAAGGTCTTAACGACCGGAGACTAATGATGGAAGCGGATAAGATCATAAAAGTAAATAATAAAACCGGTCAGGATCAGCCATAGCACAACCGATAAAAGAAGCCACTTATCTCCTATCAGTACCTCCGTCGGGTCTCCCGTTGCATCGATCTGCACCAGGTAAATATATCTGAGTATACCAAAACACACGAGTGGGACGGTTATTATGAATATTTCCGGGCCTACGTTTACAGTGTAAAGGGAAAAAGAGAGTATGGAAGTGGTTGAGAATATTGAAATCGCAGCATCAAGAAATCCGGGATTGTAATATTTGAGGACCTCTCTGAATGAATGTGAATGATGGGAATAGTTAAGTTCAGCTCTTCTCTTCCCGAAAGCAAGAAGTAACGACAGAAGGAAAGTAGTCAAAAACAACCAGCTGGATATTGATACGCCAATCGCAAGACCTCCGCCGGCAATACGAAGGATAAATCCGCCGGCAATACAGAAGGAATCTACTATAACAATATTCTTAAGACAGCAGGTATACGCGGTAGTTAGTGCAAGATATAGAAGAATTATTATGCTGAATTCATAGGGCAGGTCTATTGCGAAAAAAAAGGAAAGGAAAAGTGTAATTACAAGAATTACAAATGCTGTATTCTTATTCAGTCTGCCGGAGGCTACCGGTCTCATCTGCTTTTTTGGATGAGCGGAGTCGAAACCTATGTCAGAAAGATCGTTCAGTATATATCCCGTCGATGATATCATTGAAAATGAAATGAATGCGAGAAATACTGTCACTAGATTGCTGTAAGAATCGAACAATATTCCAGCGAAGAACGCGGGTGCTATCACCAGTAGATTCTTAACCCAGTGATGAGGCCTCAGCAATATCATTATATCCCGGGCACTATAAGATGTCATGATGAATACCATTCTACTAATTTATTTATTTCATTCAAAGTGTATATTTTTTTTATGAGTGATCACGAGCAGGATTTTTTCATAATAAGCCATAGGGGTGCCAGTTACTACATGCCTGAAAATACACTGAGTTCCTTTCAAAAAGCGCTTGATATGAACACCGATATGATAGAACTGGACGTTAGACGTTCACTTGACAACAAGCTGGTTGTTATACATGACAAAACACTGAACAGGACTACGAACGGCACCGGGCCCGTTTCTCAAAAAACATATGAGGAACTTTCCCGCTATGACGCTGGTGAAGGAGAAAAGATACCTTTGCTCGAAGATGTATTTTCCTTGGGAAAAGGAAAAACAAGATTTGTAATCGAACTAAAAGAAGAGAGAACAGAAGACCAGGTGTTAAAAATGATAAAGGACTTTAATATCAGGGATGATGTATTCATAGTCTCGTTCAACAAAAAGATGATAAAATATATAACTACATTTGAAAAAGATATAAGAACGGGCCTGATATCACTCTTCCCTTTCAATATCCTGGAGAACGGACTAAGGTGCAATACTGATGCAATTGCAGTTTTTAAATACTTCATAAGCGAGAGTTTAATCAGTAAAGCACATCTGAATAATCTGTATATATTCGCATGGACTGTTAATGAACCTACAAAATGCAGACAGCTCAGGAACATGGGTATTAACGGCGTCGTTACAAACAAACCCGATATACTGACACTATAATTGAAATGAACAAAATATATCTGGACTACAATGCTACAACCCCGACGGACCCCGAGGTACTGGATTCCATACTCCCGTATTTGAAAGATTCGTTCGGAAACCCTTCCAGTATTCATTCATTCGGAAGTGATGCCAAGGCAGCACTGGACCTGGCAAGGGAGAAGGTCTCGTCTTACCTGGGCTCCAGAACAAGCGAGATCGTATTTACAACAAGTGGAAGCGAAAGCAATAACTTTGCTGTAAAAGGAGTAGCATTCGGGAACAGAAACGAGGGTAATCACCTCATTACAACAAAGGTTGAACATGCATCATGCCTGGAGACTTTCAGGTACCTTGAATCAGAAGGATTTAAAGTCAGCTATATAGGGGTGGACAAAAACGGATTGATCGATCCATCAGAGATTGAAGAAACCATTACTGATGACACAACGCTTATATCCTGCATGTATGTAAACAATGAAACAGGGGTAATATCCCCTGTTCAGGAGATAGCAGAAATAGCAAAGCGGAAAAACGTGATTTTTCATACAGATGCTGTTCAGGCAGTAGGTAAAATTGATATAGATCTCGGGAAGTTACCCGTTGATCTGCTGTCATTTTCTTCACACAAGATATACGGTCCGAAGGGTGTAGGAGCCCTGTTCATTAGAAAAGGAACCAGGCTCACCTCTCTTATACATGGCGGCGGGCAGGAAAGGGGGAAAAGGTCCGGTACGGAAAATGTCGCAGGTATAGTCGGCATGGGAAAGGCATGTGAACTTCTGACCCGGGAACGGGAAACAGGGGACGAAAAATCAAGGATCAGAAAGCTCAGGGATAATCTCCATAATGGTCTGCTGCAGCTTATAGATAATATAGAATTGAATGGTGACAAGGAAAACATAGTCAACAATACACTAAATCTCAGTTTCGGTGGCATACACGGGGAGTCTCTTGTAATGAACCTGGATATTGAAGGTATAGCAGTTTCAACAGGTTCTGCATGCTCTGAAGGAAATGTGGATCCTTCTCACGTACTGCTTGCAATGGGACAGGACAGGGATAAAGCAGTATCCTCGCTTAGATTCAGTATCGGTAGATTTACATCAGAAGAAGATATCGAAAGAGTGCTGGAGATAATTCCAGGTGTCATTGAAAGAATAACAAAAGCGAAAAAAACAGCTGTCAGGGAAATATAGGCAGATTTTCAATTCCCGTACTCTCGGGGAGACCCTTCATTAGGTTCATATTCTGAACCGCCTGACCCGAAGCACCTTTAACCAGATTGTCGATCACAGAGACCACTATAGCAGTATTACTCTCCTGAAACGCCTTCACACCGATGTCACAGTAGTTCGAACCTCGAACCATTGATGTCGAAGGAAACTCATTCTCTCTGCATACTCTTACAAAAGCAGCGTCTTCATACATATCATTATAAATATCCAGAAGTTCGGTGGTACTTTTCTTTTCCTTAAGCTTTAAATATATCGTTGAAAGTATTCCCCTGTTTATCGGTATTAAATGCGGAGTAAATTGGAGTTTTACATCAAGCCCTGAGAATTTTTCAAGTATTTCTGTTATCTCCGGCATGTGACGGTGTTCACCGATCTTGTAAGCCTTCATACCTTCATTCACTTCGCAGAAGTGGAGATCCAGCGATGGGGATCTTCCCGCTCCTGTAACACCCGACTTTGAATCGATAATGATAGAATCAGCTTCTGCAACCTCCCGTTTCAGTAGTGGTGCAATCCCCAGGATAGCACTCAGGGGATAACATCCCGGATTTGCCACGAGTTTTGCACCGGCAATTTCTTCACGATACAATTCGGGGAGTCCGTATACAGCCTCATCTATCAGTTCAGGACAGGGATGTTCACCATACCACTTCCTGTAATTCTGGTGAGATATTCTGAAATCAGCTCCGAGATCCACGATTTTAATATCTCTTTCGAATATATCTTTTACAAATACGGATGATTTCCCATGCGGTAGTGCAAGAAAAACAAAATCAATATCAGAAGGCAAGAGAGTGGGGTCAAGAGGATGAAGTTCCATCTCCAGAACTTTATACAGATTCGGAAACACTTCCGCAATATTTTTCCCGGCGTGACGTTCAGCCGTAAGATACTCTATGGAAACTTCCGGATGGTTAACAAGAAGCCTTAAAAGCTCACCACCTGTATAGCCGCTGGCGCCAAGAATAGCCACTTTTATATTCGACATGAAAAGTGAAAATAGCTGGTTACTATGATAATTACAAGTAAAATGGATCAGGTTTAGAACAAACCTTTACTGTTATACACATCTGACTTACATTTCTTACATCTCAAGGTAGAATAAAAAGCAATTAATAATGATAAACACCGGAGGAAATTGAAATGGCTGTAAAAGTCGGTATCAATGGTTTTGGCCGAATTGGCAGACAGGTACTGAGAATAGGACTTGAAAGAGAAGATCTTGAGTTTGTTGCTATCAACGACATATCAGATGCAAAAACCCTTGCGCATTTATTTAAATACGATTCTGTTTTCAGAACTTTCAAAGGGAATATTGATATTGAAAACAACACCATGATGATCGACAATAAACCCGTAAGAATATTTTCGGAAAGGAATCCGGCTGATATCCCATGGTCAGACTACGGTGCTGAAGTGGTTGTGGAATCAAGCGGAATATTCAGAACCAAAGAAGCAGCCTCGGCACACCTTGGAGATTCAGTGAAGAAAGTAGTGATCTCTGCACCGGCAAAAGGAGAAGTGGACTTTACTACTGTACTTGGTGTTAATGATAAAGATTATGACCCGGAAAAGCACGATATAGTTTCAAATGCTTCATGCACAACAAACTGTTTTGCCATGCTGGTAAAGGTGTTACATGAAGAATTCAAAATCAAACGTGGCCAAATGTCAACCGTTCATTCATACACTAATGATCAGAAAATTCTTGATGCACCTCATAAGGATCTCAGGAGAGCACGCTCTGCAGCAATGTCAATGATCCCTACAAGCACCGGTGCCGCAAATGCAATACAGTTAATTTTCCCGGAGCTTAAAGGCAAACTTCATGCACTTGCTGTAAGAGTGCCTACACCAGACGTATCCATCGTTGATTTCACATGTGAAGTTGGAAAGAAAACAACAACTGAAGAAGTAAATAAAGCATTCAGAAAATATTCGGAATCGAGTCTTAAAGGATATCTTAATTACCTTGAGGACGAGCTTGTATCATCGGATCTGATTGGTGACACCCATTCTGCTTCTTTTGATTCCAAGCTCACTTCTGTAGTTGACAACAATTTGGTTAAAGTCGTTGCATGGTATGACAATGAATATGGGTATTCTTCCCGTGTAGTAGACCTTGTAGGGCTGTTAGGAGGTAAAAGTTGATATCCAAACTCGTAATCTCAGATCTGCCAAAATCGGAATTCAAGGGTAAGAGGGTATTTGTAAGAGTCGATTTTAACGTTCCGATCAAAAACGGTGTAATAAGTGAGGACTACCGGATAAGAAGGGCGATACCTACTATTGATTTCCTGATAGATTGCGGTGCCAAGGTTATCCTCGCCTCGCACCTGGGGAGACCCAGGGGACGTATTATAAAGGATCTGTCACTGCAACCTGTAGCATCCAGGTTGAGTGAACTGCTTGTAAAAAAAGTTAAGTTCACAGGTAAGACCATAGGGGTTGATGTTAAAAAGGATATAGACAAGTTAAAAAACGGGGAAGTCATGCTCCTCGAGAATTTACGTTTTTACAAGGGTGAGGAACAGAATGACACCGAATTCGCGAAAGAACTGGCTTCACTGGCAGACATTTATGTAAACGATGCGTTCGGAACTTCACACAGGGCTCATGCTTCTACATACGGTATGGCTTCCTACTTCAAAATAAAGCTTGCCGGTTTTGTGGTTGACAGAGAATTAAAGTTCCTCGGTGCACTTATTGAAAACCCTGAAAGACCCTATCTCGTTATCGTTGGCGGAGCAAAAATAAAAGATAAAATTCATGCACTAAAGAAACTTCTCGACAAGGCTGACCAGGTATTGATCGGAGGCGGTGTCGCATATACATTCCTTAAGGCCAAGGGAGTGAATATAGGAAAATCATTTACCGAGGACGAGATACTCGACTGGGCAAAAGACGAACTGAAAAACTACGGGCATAAGATATTACTTCCGGTAGACCACGTGGTAGCAGAGAGTTTCGAAAACAGAAAGACCTCGATTGTCGTTGAGGGTGAAATTCCTGATGAACTTCATGGTTTTGACATAGGACCCAAAACAGTTGCAAAATACACTTCGTGCATAAAAGGGAATGGAACAATATTCTGGAACGGTCCTATGGGTGTATTTGAAGTCGATGATTTCTCCGCAGGTACTTCTCACATTGCCAGAGCTGTGGCACTCGCGACATGGCGGGGAGCAAATACAGTTGTTGGAGGCGGCGACAGTATTTCTGCACTCAGAAAAGCCGAGGTCCTGATATCGGAGATCAAGCATGTATCGACCGGAGGCGGTGCTTCACTGGAATTCCTTGGCGGCATGGAATTGCCGGGGATCAGCATACTTAACGACATAAAATATGATTCGGAACGTAAGGTCGAAAAATAAATGCTGTTTTAAATAAGCAGTTTATTTCTTATAATAATAAAAAACATATAAGGATTAGTAAAGATGAGTGATAAATCAGGTATTAAAACGCTAAAAGGCATAGATAATTTCGAAGAACTACTTGGGGATGAAGCCGACTATCTGCTGGGCCATGTGTGTGAAACGGTTCCCAAGAAACAGCTTCACCTTCCAGGTCCGGACTTCATAGATAAAAACCTCGTTATCAATGACAGACCACCTGCGGTTTTAAGGAACCTTCAGTTGCTATTCAACACAGGGAGGCTCGGGGGTACAGGTTACCTGTCGATATTACCGGTAGACCAGGGAATCGAGCATTCCGCCGGTGCATCTTTTGCTGCTAACCCGATATATTTCGATCCCGAGAATATAATAAAGCTCGCTATTGAAGGGAACTGTAACGCAGTCGCTACAACAATAGGAGGTATTGGCTCAGTTGCAAGGAAATACGCGCACAAAATACCGTTCATAGTAAAAATAAATCACAATGAACTTCTTACCTATCCAAATAACTATGACCAGATACTATTCGGAAATGTTGAACAGGCTTTTGATATGGGAGCAGTTGCCGTGGGAGCTACAATTTATTTCGGTTCCGAAGAAAGTTCAAGACAAATCCAGGAGATATCCGAGGCTTTTCACCAAGCACATTCTCTCGGACTGGTAACCATATTATGGGCTTATCTGAGGAATGAACATTTTAAGACGAAAGATGCAGACTACCATCTTGCCGCAGACCTAACCGGACAGGCAAACCATATTGCAACTACCATAGAAGCAGATATCGTCAAACAGAAGCAACCCGAAAACAACGGTGGATTCAAGGCATTGAAATTCGGTAAAACTGATGAGAGGGTATATACGGAACTGAGTTCAGACCACCCGATAGATCTCACCAGATATCAGGTAGTCAACTGTTATATGGGGAGGTCAGGGTTAATAAACTCAGGCGGCGCATCATCCGGGGAAAGTGATCTCAAGGATGCCGTAAGAACCGCCATTATAAACAAGCGTGCAGGAGGAATGGGGTTGATCACGGGCAGAAAATCATTCCAGAGACCGATGAAAGACGGCGTAGCTCTTCTTAATAATATACAAAACGTCTATCTTGAGAAGAAAATCACCGTCGCGTAGTATCTTTAACCTGAATACTTTTTTCTTTTTTGTCAGCCATTCAAGCATAAGCTATATTTTATTGTTCAATCATACTAAACAGGAGGTTTAATATGTCTATTCAGCTTGGTGACATAGCACCTGACTTTACTCAGGAATCTACTCAGGGAACTATAAACTTTCATGAATGGATGGAGGGTAAATGGGCAATATTATTCTCACATCCCAAGGATTTTACTCCCGTTTGTACAACAGAACTCGGGGAAGTGGCGAAACTGAAAAACGAGTTTGAAAAAAGGAATCTGAAAGTAATCGGTCTGTCCGTTGACAGTCTTGAAGACCATAAGAACTGGTCAAAGGACATCGAGGAAACTTCCGGGCAGAAACTAAATTATCCAATGCTAGCCGATGTAGACAGGAAAGTAGCAACTCTCTACGGAATGATACATCCTAATGCTGATAATACCCTTACAGTAAGAAGCGTATTCATTATAGATAACAATAAGAAAGTACGCCTTATATTAACGTACCCTGCAAGTACGGGCAGGAACTTCAGGGAGATACTGAGAACAATTGACAGTCTGCAACTTACAGATAATTACAAAGTAGCAACACCTGTTAACTGGGAGCATGGAGACGATGTTATTATTGTACCTTCAATATCTGATGAACAGGCTAAAGAGATGTTCCCGAAAGGCTGGGATGCGAAAAAACCTTATTTAAGATACACAAAACAGCCGGGATAATGCAATATGCAGATAATGTTTGACTGATTATTGGATCCGTCTGGAATATTCAACTCAGTTCTTAAAAAACGGCAGGATTTCTTTGCTCAGAACTTCGAATGAATATTCCTTGTCAGGACTGAAATCGCGTAAAACGAAATGATCTACTCCCGCATCAATGTAGCGTTCTATTGTTGACCTCGCATCACCGGGAGTACCACATATCACGAAGTTCTCGAGAATTTCCCTGCTGTAATATTCAGAACCCATTTCCCTGAATTTCTCTATCATCTCTTTATCGTTGGGCATTATCTTCGTATACTCAAGTCCATTGAATTTATCATCTATTTCTATATCGTAACCAGCTTCTTCAAGCAGCTCCGGCCAGATGATAGCATGTTTGATGGAATCCAGGGTTTTGTATGCATCATCATAATCCCCGGAAATCGAGAGGAAGATATAGATCGCCCTTTCAAATTCAGGTTTTGTTTCACGTTTTTTCAGACTTTCATTAACGGTTCCCAGTTTTTTCGAGTAAAGATGATCCGGCATAGCATTGGTTATCCATCCGTCTCCCATCTCACCCGCAAGTGAGAGGGCTTTTGGACCTGTAGCTGCTATGTATATAGGTACCGATCGTCCGTTATGAGGTCTTATTCTTATCTCTGCATTTTGCAGTTTGAAGAAATCACCTTCAAAATTAACAACTTCACCTTTAAGCAGCGCTTTAATAATTTCAACGGATTCCCTGAGACGTGACAGAGGTTTATTCCATGGGATACCGTAGTAGTCCAGGTTCATTTTTTCACCATAACCGAGGCATGAGAACACTCTTCCTGCTGACATATTGTCTATGGTGGCAAGCCTGTGTGCAAAAACAGCCGGGTGAATTCTGTGGGGATCTCCTATTGCCCCAAGATGAATTTTCTTTGTCAAAACCGATGCCCCTGTTATTACAGACCATACCTCTGGTGTTATTCTGTTAGCCATGAATAACATATGATCAGGGAACCAGTTACTCTCGAATCCCGCTTCCTCACAGTCCCTGGCAAACTGAATGAGCCCTTTTACGTCAGTTCCGGGTACTGGTGGAACAAGTCCGAATTTTATATTTTTATTATTTTCCATGTTATGATAATAACATCACCCTTAATGTCGGTTCAATTAATTCTTCATATTAAGTTTTTCAATGAATTCAGAAAGTTATATAATATGCTTAATATAATGGTCTAATTTGACACCTAAAACCCATTTTGGTAATCTCACGGTATAAATGGAACGCGTAAAATTGAAAATCAAAGGACGAGTACAGGGTGTTTTTTTCAGAGCATCAACAAAACAGACTGCAGACGACCTGGGGGTAAAAGGCTGGGTAAAGAACTTGTCCGACGGGACTGTCGAAACTCTTGCAGAAGGAGAAAGCCAAGAGATCGAAGAATTCATAGCATGGTGTAAAAAGGGTCCCGATAATGCAAATGTGACCGACATAGATATTGAGAATCAAAATGCCACAGGAGAATTCGATACTTTCAAAATAGTATATGAATAGGGAAAAAGGTAAATAATATGTTTATTAATTGTGTTGCAGGGGGTTTATTCCTCACGAATTGCTACATACTAGGTGATGAAGATACAAAAGAAGCTATACTCATAGATCCCGGAGAACAGATAGATGATATTCTGAGGGAAGTCGGAAATTCCGGGATGAAGATAAAAAGTATTGTAAATACACATACTCATATAGATCATGTTGCTGGTGTCACAGAAGTTAAGAAACAGCTCGACATACCCTTTTACATACATAGAAAAGAACAGCCGGTGCTTGATCTCCTTCCCGAATCCGCAAAGAGATTCCCACAGTTCGGGAACGTAGAAGTTCCGGAAGTCGAGGATTACGTGGAAGAAGGCGATATAATTGAAATCGGCAACCTTAAAGCTGAAGTACTACTCGTTCCGGGCCATACATGGGGCAGTATATGTCTCCTTTTTAATGATAGTGAATGCGTAATATCGGGAGATACCCTGTTTGCCGGGAGTGTTGGCAGGGTGGACCTTACCGGAGGTTCCTCTATGGAAGAACTTGTAGGGCAGATCAGGGAAAAACTAATAAGTCTCCCCGGCTCATACAATGTTTTTCCGGGCCACGGGCCTGCTACAACAATAGAAACGGAAAAGAAAACGAATCCTTTTATCAGAAGCGGGGGGGCACTTTATTTTTAAAAGTTGGTTATGATAAATACCAGAATACTGAGATCATTACTTATAGTATTAGTAGTAATACTGGCTGCTTTTATTTTTATTAAACAGATCTCATACCTAAACCATCTTAAGAGTGAGAATGCCCGTATCGAGTCCAGGATCAATAAACTTCGCACCCAGAACACAGAGTACAAGAACAAAATCGATTCTATAAAAAATGACAATAAATATATAGAGAAAGTATTAAGACAAGAACTCGGGATGATAAAAGAAGGTGAAAAAATATTCAAGTTCAATAACTAGACCTTTCAGAGAGTCATCACAATCCGGTCATTTGCTAACCTTCATTTATTCCGCTTTAGTTCTAATCCTGTTAAATTCCGGTTATTCAGAACAGTTTCCTTATGAAATTTCAGTTCTCGCATTCCTTCCCATTGTAATTATTTTTTACAGAATAAAACAATATCTTAATGGCACTCTTTCAGAAATAAATAAATATGAACTATCAGTTCTTATAGTAGTTGTTACAGAATTACTTGTAAATTTGCTCGGTAAAGACGTATCTCTTGTTTACTACACGGTTCTACCTCTCATTTTCGCTTACCTCGGATTATATGCCTCTTTATTTACGCTTGGAGTTATATCTTTTATGCATGCAGGTGAAGGCTATGAATCTATCACCAGCTTAATTGCACTATGCGTATCGACCCTATTACTGGGAAGACTTATAAGCAGATTCGGATATGAAAAACATGTTCACCATGTAAACAAAAAGAATTCCGGTATGCATTATAATTCAAAGCAATACAGTCATGTCCACAAAAACAGTGAAAACGACATTGCTCCGCTGAGGACTTCACTGGAATATTTAAACAGACTGTTACCCAGCAACAGTATAGTTCTGTATCTCGAGAACAATGACGGACTGTTTGAGATCAGTGATTACATTTCGAAGATCCCTGAACAGATAGATGTCGGCCAGAAGATCGGTATAAGGAGCGGCTATATGTACTGGGCGCTTAAAACAAGAACGCCGGTTATAGTCGATAGTGTTAAAAATAACAGTGAGAACATAACCTATTATTCAAGAAAGGTAGATGTAGGTTCCCTGATAGCTGTTCCCGTCTTAAGTGAATTTAATCAAAATCTTTCCCGGCCGATTGGTTTGATAATAATTGATAATGAAACTGAAAAATCCTTCTCGGAGGAACACAAGATAATAGCAAATATAGCTGCAGAAAGAATTTCTTCATATTTTCTTATGCAGCAACTTGAGAAATCAATCAACGAGGGGACAAAAGAGATAAATTCAATTTACAGATACATAAACAAGTTGGAGTCCGGTAACGACGAGAATGTTATATTCGGACATCTGCTTGAAACTCTGGAAGATCTTTTCAGTAACGATATTATATGTATAACAAGGCACATCAACGATAGACAGTGCAGTGAATTTGTGTCATCTACAGCAAATACGGATAGCTTATCCGGGAAGGTCTTTGAAAATAGAAATTCTCTTATTGGCATTGTTGCGGAAACTGACAAATCCCTTGAGTTTCACGATATTTCGGAAAAATCAAGGCACAGATCGGTTTTTGACAAGGAGATAGACCTCTCTCTGGGCATAAGTGAAATTAAATCCGCACTTATTACCCCTGTTTCACTACCGCGGGAGCGGCTTGAAGACAATACTAAAAATGTCACGGGTGTTGTATTCATTGGGAAAAATATCTTTATGAATTACACACAACAGGAAAAAAAGCTGTTGAGTATAATCATTCAGGAAGCAGCAAAAGCCGTAAAATATTCCAGGAATCTGGAAAAAATTAAGGAACTCGCAGTAAAAGACGGCCTTTCGGGACTATATAACCACAGACATTTCCAGGAATTATTTGAAAATGTTATTGTACGATCTCTAAGGTACCCGGAGGAGATCTCACTTGTACTTCTTGACGTAGATAATTTTAAGGAAATTAACGATCAATTCGGTCATCAGATAGGCGACGAGATTATTAAATATATAGGTAATATACTCAGAATTTCTTTAAGGGATATTGATATATCAGCAAGATACGGCGGAGATGAATTTGCCATTGTCTTACCAAACACAGGTGAAAACGGCGCAAAAAAAGTTATTACCAAACTCCAGGAAAAAATAGAAAATTTCTCATTCAATACCGAAATTGAAAAAAGCCGCTTGTCCTTCAGTATAGGAATCTCAACTTTTCCGAAGAACGGCATGAGCAGGGAATCCCTTATAAAAAAGGCAGATACAGCTCTTTATGAAGCGAAACACATGGGTAAAAACCAGTGTATACACTTCAACGATATACAGCTGGTGTCACCGGTTGATAGCAATTCAGCGATAATTAAGTAAATTTTATTGATATCTAATAAGTTTTTACTGTTAAAGTGTCCGACAAATTTTTCCCATCAAAAAAACTTGGTCAGAATTTTTTAAAAGACCTGAATATTCTTAACAAGATCTGCAGCTTCGGTGATCTGGAGCCGGACGATCATGTTATCGAGATCGGTCCCGGTTTCGGATCTCTCACAAAGATACTGTGCGCTAAAGCAGGTCATGTTACAGCAATAGAAAGGGATATAGCATTATATGAATACCTCAAGCACAGTATTACCGGAACTGGTAATCTGGAACTCATACAAGGGGATATCCTGAAATATGAATTCAGAAATTTTTACAAAGGGAAAAAACTGAAATTACTATCAAATCTGCCATACAATATATCCTCGGCGGTTCTTTTCAAACTGATTGATGAAAAGGATTACTTCGATATTGTTGTGATCATGCTCCAGAAGGAGGTGGCAGAAAGAATAGCTTCCGGTCCGGGTTCAAGAATATATGGATCTCTTTCTGTCATAATGCAGACATTCTTTGATATCAGGAATGTTATGAAGATACCGCCTTCAGCTTTTAAACCAAGACCAAAAGTTGATTCAGCAGTACTGCAACTTTCACCCCTTGGGGAACTTCCGGCATATATTGAAGACCTGGATACCTACAGGATGGTGGTAAAGGCATCTTTTTCGTCAAGAAGGAAAATGTTGGCCAACTCCCTGGGCTCTAAATTTCCAAAAGATATTGTTACGGAAGCAATACACAGATCTGATATAGACGGAAAAAGAAGAGCCGAGACTCTGAAAATCTCCGAATTCGCCAGACTCGCAAATGAAATTCATTTTTTGCAGCAGTCCACCAGCAATCTCAGAAGATCGTTCTGAAAAGCCTTGGCTTTCCAGCCTAGCCCGTTAGAAATTATGGAGAATGCAAGAACATCACCCGAATTGGTGTTTACAAAACCGGAAAGAGCCCTGACCCCGTTCAAATAACCGGTCTTTGCGATAATCTTGCCTCTCAGATCACTCTCCCTAAATCTTTTTTTAAGAGTTCCGTCCACACCTCCGATCGGCAATGATGAAATAAATTCCTTCGAAAACAATTTACTGCTATATGCATTAGAGAGTACTGATACAATAGTGTATGGAGACACATGGTTATATTTTGAAAGACCCGAGCCATCGACGTATTTAATATCTTCATCTATTCCTATACTTTTTAAATAATCCAAAACAACCCTTGTACCTTTTTCCCATGTCCCGGGCTCTTTACCAAATTTCGCGCCGATAGTTTTTATCAGTGCCTCACCTATTATATTAATACTGTCCTTGTGAAAATCGGTGATTATATCGTAAAGAGGTTCTGAATCGGATGAATAAAATTCATTTGCCCATTTCGGGATTTTGCCCCTTAGTACTTTCCCGTCGAATTTTATACCATGAGCCTTGAGAAGATGGGAAAATACATTTGCAAAATATTCGGTGGGATCGTTTATTGATATGGTAAAACGCTGTCCGGATGATCGGTAATTTATTCTGCCGCTTACAGTTAAATACTCATCTTTTTTATCCAGCCTGGCGCTCAGCATACTACTGTGTTTACTGGTATCTGCATTATTCACAATTTTGACCCTGAAAGCTTCGGGGAAAATTTCAATACGGGCGGGTTTCCCAACACTGGTTGGAGTAATCTTTATATCAATCGTATTGTAATTAAGTGTAAATGAACCTATAGGAGGACAATAATAATCACCTCTCCAGTCATCCTTCCATCCCTTCCCGTATTCCAGACCGTCAAAAATTGTATCATCAAGATAAATGTTACCTTTAATCTCTTTTATGCCCTTGTCACTAAAATCTGTAACTATCGACTCGAGACGCTCAAGATCAATTGTCGGGTCACCGGATGCTTTAACATATAAACCCCCATAAACAAGCCCGTTTGTGATCTCACCACCTGAATAGAATGAAGTCTTGTACCTGTATGATTTACCAAGAAGGTTCAATGCCGCAAAAGACGTAATGACCTTATTGTTCGAAGCGGGAATGAAAGGCATTTTATAATTGTATTTTATCAGTGTCTTTCCGGTTGTGAGTGATTTGACATATACTCCCAGATTTTCGTGATGGGCAGCTTTGTCGGGAAGTATGGTATAAAGTTTTTGTTGATAATAATTTGAATCAGCGGAAAAAACTTTCGGCGAGACTGAAACAATACTAAATATTAAAAAAATTAAAATTCTGATCGTTATCATAAATACTAATTAACTTCGGCCCAGTTGTTCCCGGTTTTTATATCTACTTTTAATGCGACTTTAAGTTCGAAGGCATGTTCCATTTCCTGCTTTATCATACTTTTTAATTCTTCTATTTCATCGTTACTGATCTCGAAAATAAGCTCATCATGTACCTGCATAATCATTTTTGAACGGCAATTTTTAACTTTTCCATGAATGTTTATCATTGCAAGATTTATTATATCGGCAGCGGACCCCTGGATTGGAGTATTTATCGCTGCGCGTTCACCTATACCCCTCTGGATCCTGTTCCGTGAGTTAAGTTCAGGTATAGGTCTTCTCCTGCCTATAAGAGTTTCAGCATACCCATTATTCTGTGCCTCGTAAATCGATTTATCCAGGTAGGATTTTACCCTTTCATAGCGCGTAAAATATTTATCAATATAATCCTTTGAAATAGATACAGATGTTCCGAGCTGTCTCGCAAGGCCAAATGGACTTATACCATAGATAATCCCGAAATTTATACTTTTTGAAAGCCTCCGCATCTCGGGTGTCACATCATCTTCTTGTACACGGAATATCTCCGTGGCGGTCTTGCTGTGTATATCTTTATCCTCCTCAAACGCACGAATAAGACTTTCATCTTCGGAAAAATGTGCAAGTAATCGTAACTCTATCTGGGAATAATCAGCGCATAGCAGAGTGTAACCTTCTTCTGTTATGAAGGCGCTTCTTATCATTCTGCCCTCTTCACTTTTAACAGGAATGTTCTGCAAGTTAGGATCACTTGAGCTTAATCTTCCGGTGCTGGTCCCAACCGGATTATAAGATGTGTGTAATCGGTGTGTTTTGGGATTTACTAGTTTTGGAAGTGCATCTATGTATGTAGAAACGAGTTTTGAAAGCGCCCTTTGTTTCAATACCATATCGGGCACTGTGTGGTATTTGCAAAGGTCCACCAGAACCTCATAATCTGTTGAGGGTTCACCGGTTCTCGTCTTTTTCTTTACCGGCAGATTGAGATCTTTAAAAAGAACATCCCTCAACTGTAAGGGTGAATTGAGGTTGAATTCGTACCCTACAATTGAATATACCTCATTTGAAACTTTATCGATTTCTTTTTTAAATGAATCGGAAAGCTTTTTTAATACATCGAGATCAAGTCTAACACCGTTCAGTTCAATTTCGGCAAGTACCTTAACGATATTTATTACATTGCTGTGATAAACATCCTTGAGACCTGCATTATCCAGTTCAACGGAAAGTTGATGGAATAGCTTTAACGTGATGTCCGAATCTTCACATGCATAATATTTAGCCTTATCGATCTTGACCTCATCAAAACCTATTTTTGACTTTCCTGTGCCGGTCACTTCCTTGTATGAAACCATCTTGTGGGAAAGATATATCCTTGAAAGATCGTCGAGCTTATACGAAATACGGGATGAATCAATTAAATGAGCAGCAAGCATTGTATCGAAATGTATACCTTTCAATTCAATCCCGCAGTTGTGAAATACTATAAATTCATACTTGAGGTTCTGACCTATTTTTTTTATATTTTTTGATTCAAGTATGTCCTTAAGCATTTGCAATACAAATTCGCGGTCAAGTTGTTCGAAAGAACCGTCCGTTTTATGGCCGACAGGTATATAGAATCCTGAATCTTCTTCGAGAGAGATCGCAATTCCAACGATCTCTGCGTTCATAGGCAGATGCGAAGTTGTTTCGAGATCTACAGAGACCAGACCTTTCTCTCTTATATCCCCAATTATTTTTTCAAGCTCTTTTTCACTTGTTATGAGTTTATATGAAACCTCCCCTTTTTTATGTATTTTCTCTGAATCGGGGTTTTTCCTCTGCTCTTTCGTTTCTAGTTCTTTCAGTAAATTTTGGAATTCCAGCTCATCGAATAATTGTGAAAGTCTTTCTTTATCAAATCCATTGTAATGATATTTTTTGAGATCGGTTTCAACATTAACATCGGTTTTTATTGTTACGAGCTCCTTGCTCATAAACGCGTCTTTCCTGTGTTCTTCCAGCATTAACTTCTGTCTGCCGGAAAGGTTCTCGGTATTTTCGTAGATATTTTCAAGCGAACCGTATTCCTGTATTAATTTTGATGCGGTTTTCTCTCCTATACCTCTTACACCGGGGATATTATCTATCTTATCTCCACACAAAGCCATCAGGTCTATGAGTTTTTCCGGAAGTACCCCGTATCTGTTTTTTACCTCTTTTATTCCGGTTCTGGTATTTTTCATGGTATCAAACAGTTTGATATTCTCTGACACAAGCTGACAGAAATCCTTGTCCCCTGTTATTATTACAACCTCTATCCCTTTTCCAGCGTTTTCCATGGCGATCGTTCCTATCAGATCGTCCGCTTCGAATCCCTGTCTGATAACAAGCGGTATAGAGAATGCACTAACCATTTCGTGTATTTTTTCTATTTGCGGAATAAGGTCTTCCGGGGGTTCTTCCCTGTTTGCCTTGTACTCCGGGAAAATATCATTTCTGAAATTTTTACCCTTTGAATCAAAAACAATAGCGATGTATTCCGGGTCAAAGTCTTTGATGAACCTGAACAGCATGGAACTGAAACCATAAACTGCGTTGGTTGGGAATCCTTTCGATGTAGTAAGATTCCTTATAGCAAAATAGGCACGGAATATATATGAACTACCATCAATAAGATAAAGGACGGGAGATGACATAGGTTAAGATTCTATGGTCTATATGAAAGAGTGTCAAAATAATATTATAGAGAGTTGTTAATTTACTACTTCTGGGCGCAATAGACAAATGCAGGGGGGAAATTTTTCCATACAATCTCTGTTTTTGTTACGGTTGGGAAAGTACTGTAAAGTCTTTTTCTAAAGCGTTGAGCAGAGGGAAATATAAGAGCATGAAAGTATGCAACTGTTAGCAACTTGCCGCCCGGTTCAAGTATTTCCCAGATCGTGGAAAGTAGCCTGTCCTGAAGGTTTGAATTGAATACAGACCATGGAAGGGCCGATATTATACAATCACAGGCCGTGACACCATGATTCAGGAGATGCTTTTTTGCATTCTCTGCAGAATCATTGTATACAGTTGCCTGAGGACACCGCAGTTTAGTTGCTGCTGCGAATCTGGGGTTTATCTCAAGGGCGAAGAAAGTGGTATCAGTTGATATCTTATGGAGTATTCTTTCAGTAAATACACCTGTGCCGGGACCAAACTCAATAACCGTTGAAGCATTTTGCAGCTCGGCCGTATCGGTAAGAAGTTCGCAAAGTTGTTCTGATGATGGGGCCACTGAACCTGTCTTTGTTGGGTGAATAAAACTCTGCGTCAGATAATCAAATATACTAAAACTCAATATTTACCTCTGAAATAAATCGGAATTGTTAAACATCTAAAATTTAATTTATTTTAATTGAATTAAATGAATTGTCCAGAAATAATGAAAATTTAAAGCTTGTCCGTACTAACGAAATCGATAATTTCGTGTATAATGTTCATTTTTCCGGGAGTAAGATGTGATAATAAATGTTTTAAAATCAATCTGTTATAATTATTTGAACTATGTTTGAAGGAATTTCAGAAAAGCTAAATAAGACTCTAAAAAAAGTAAGAGGCTACGGAAAACTCAGCGAGCAGAACATCCAGGAAGCTCTGCGGGAAGTGCGTCTGAGCCTTCTTGAGGCTGATGTCAACTTCAAGGTGGTCAGGGATTTTGTCAACTCTGTTAAAGAAAGGGCCGTCGGAAGTGAAGTTGCTGAAAGTCTTACACCCGGACAGCAATTCGTAAAGATCGTACACGAAGAACTAATAAGGGTGCTTGGTGAAAAGAGCAGTTCCCTAAATCTTAATGCAACTCCGCCTGTTATTATAATGATGGTAGGTTTGCAGGGTTCAGGTAAGACAACAACCACATCCAAGATTGCCCGGTATCTGGTAAAGAACAATAAAAGAAATCCTATGCTCGTCCCGGCTGACGTATACAGACCGGCAGCTATCGAACAGCTGAAATTTCTTGGTGCTGATCTGAATCTTGACGTCTATGATACAAAACCTGGAAGTGACCCTGTTGATATC
>Ga0102952_1000232_pt1 | contig 24752 bp, 25 predicted proteins | sample SalPon2A_C_D1_MG_FD_78506 | JGI IMG/M metagenome (GOLD analysis project Ga0102952, IMG submission 78506) | Soil microbial communities from South San Francisco under conditions of wetland restoration - Salt Pond MetaG R2A_C_D1_MG | ecosystem: Environmental > Terrestrial > Soil > Wetlands | place... | reverse complement strand
TATTGGGGCTGTCCGATTCCGGTCGTGCATTGCGGCGACTGCGGCACCGTGCCGGTAGCGGCGGGCGATCTGCCGGTCAGGCTGCCGGACGACGTCGACTTCGCCGCGCCGGGCAACCCGCTGGAGCGCCATCCGACCTGGAAGCACGTCGCCTGCCCGCGATGCGGCAAGCCGGCGACGCGCGAGACCGACACCTTCGACACCTTCGTGGAATCCTCCTGGTACTTCGCGCGCTTCTGCAGCCCGCGCGCGGACACGGCGGTGGATCGCGCGGCGGTCGATTACTGGCTGCCGGTCGATCAGTACATCGGCGGCATCGAGCACGCCGTGCTGCATCTCCTCTACGCCCGCTTCTTTACGCGCGCGCTGCAGCGCTGCGGGTACCTGGACGTACGCGAGCCTTTCGCTGGCCTGTTCACCCAGGGCATGATCTGCCACGAGACCTACCGCGCGCCCGACGGCACCTGGCTGGCGCCGGAGCAGGTGCGCGAGGCCGAGGACGGCACCGTCGTCACCTTGGGCGGCGTTCCCGTGTCGGTCGGGCGCTCGGAGAAGATGAGCAAGTCGAAGGCCAACACCGTCGACCCGGCGCGCATCATCGAGACCTACGGCGCCGATACCGCGCGCTGGTTCATGCTGTCCGACAGCCCGCCGGAGCGCGACATGGAATGGACCGCGGCCGGCATCGAGGGCGCCTACCGCTTCGTGCAGCGCCTGTGGCGGCTCGTCGGCGATGCCGTCGCGCTCGTACCGGAGGTGGCCGGCCCGGCGGGGGGCCCGGCGCTGCACGACGGCCTGGGCGAGGAGGGGGCGGCGCTGCGGCGGGCTGCGCACAAGGCGATCGACAGCGTTTCCGAGGACGTCGAGGCCTTCCGTTTCAACCGCGCGGTCGCGCGTCTCTACGAGCTCACCAACACGCTGGCCGGCTTCGTCTCGGAGCGTAAGGCGCCGCTCGATGCGGGCACCGGGCAGGCCCTGCGCGAAGCGCTCGAGATCCTGGTGCGGCTGCTCGCGCCGATGATGCCGCACCTGGCGGAGGAGCTGTGGCAGCGCCTCGGCCATGCAACAATGCTGGTCGAGCAGGCCTGGCCGGAGGCCGAGGCGGCGCTGCTGGTCGAGGACTCGGTCACGGTCGCGGTCCAGGTCAACGGCAAGCTGCGCGCGACCATCGAGCTGCCGCGCGACGCGGCGGAAGCCGAGGCGCGGGACCGCGCCCTGGCCGAGCCCGCGGTGGCGCGGGCCGTGGCCGAACGCGCGCCGCGCAAGGTCATCGTAGTGAAGAACAGGGTGGTCAATGTCGTCGTGTAGCAGCCCTTGCCGGAGCCTGCGGCCGGCGCGGCGGATCCTGGCGCGGCTTCTTCTCGGCGCCGCTCTGCTCGCCCCGGCGGGCTGCGGGTTCCATCCGCTCTACGCCGAGCCGTCGAGCAAGACGGAGGTCGCCGTGGACGACCGCCTGGCGGCGGTGCAGATCCTGCCGCTGCGCGACCGCACCGGGCAGCAGATGCACAACTTTCTGCGCGACCGCCTGAACCCGAGCGGGCAGCCGCTCCATCCGAGCTATCTGCTCGAGGTGCGGCTGCGCGAGTGGCGGCAGAATCTGGGCATCCGCCTCGACGAGACGGCGACGCGCGCCAACCTGATGGTGATCGCGAGCTTCGTCCTGCGCGCGGCCGGCTCGGGCGCGGTGCTGTACAAGAGCGATGCCCGCTCGACCAACAGCTTCAACATTCTGACCAGCCAGTTCGCGACCGACGTCGCCGAGAACGACGCGCGCAAGCGGGGCCTGCGCGAAGTGGCCGACAGCATTCGCACCCGCCTGGCCATCTATTTCTCGCGCCAGGACAGCGGGCAGATCTGATGCGCCCGATTTTGATGCGCCCGCTCCGCGCCGAGGCCGCTTAGCCCGTGAAGATCGCGCCGCGCCAGGCCGATGCGTTCCTGCGCGCGCCGGACCCGGCGGTCGTCGCGGTGCTGCTGTATGGCCCCGACGAGGGCTTGGTGCGCGAGCGCGCCGAAGCCCTGGTACTGAGCGCCGCCGAGACGCTCGACGATCCCTTCCGCGTGGCCGAGATCGACCCGGCGGCGCTGCGCGACGACCCGGCCCGGCTGGCCGACGAGGCGGCGGCCTTGTCGCTGAGCGGCGGGCGCCGCGCGGTGCGGCTGCGCCGCGCCGACGCGGTCTCCCTGGACGCGATCGCGGGGCTTTTGGCGCTCGCGTCGGGTGATTCGCTGGTCGTGGTCGAGGCCGGCGACCTGCCGGCCCGCTCGGCGCTGCGCAAGGCCTTCGAGAGCGCCGGCAACGCCGCGGCGCTGCCGTGCTACCGCGACGAGGGCCGCGGTCTGGCCGGCGTGATCGGCGAGACGCTGCGCGGTGCCGGGTTCGAGGTCGCGCCGGACGCGACCGAATATCTCGTCGCCCGCCTCGGCGGTGACCGCCAGGCGACCCGCCGCGAGCTCGAGAAGCTGATCCTCTACATGGGGCCGCCGCCGGCGCGCGTGACGCGCGCCGAGGCCGAGGCTTGCGTCGGCGACGGCGCGGCGCTGTCGCTGGAGGATCTGGCCTTCGCGGTCGGCGGCGGCGAGGCGGCGGCCGCCGAGCGCGCCCTGCGCCGCAGCCTGCAGGAGGGGGCGCAGCCGGTGACCGCGCTGCGCGCTGTGGCCGGCCACCTGCAACGCCTGCACCAGGCCCGCGGGCTGGCGGCGGATGCGCCGATGACGGAGGTCATGGCCCGCCGGCTGCGCCCGCCGGTCTTCTGGAAGCGGCGCGACGCCTTCGCCGCGCAGACGCGGCGCTGGTCGCCGGACGCCCTGGCCGGCGCCCTCGACGCGCTGCTCGAGGCCGAATCGGCCTGCAAGCGGACCGCCGCCCCGGCGGATGCGATCTGCGGCCAGGCGCTGCTCGCCGTCCTGCGCCTGGGGGCGCAGCCGCGGGGCGGACACCCGGCCCGGCGGCGGGGCTAGCGCCGCGCGGCCTGTCCGGCGCGGTCCGGCGCGCCGTTCGGTCCGAACGAACTAACCTAACGACCCCGAACGATGATTCCGAACGGGCGCGTTCGCCGCGAAATCGTTCCGTGATCGAAACGACAATTCGATAATCGTTCCGTGATCGAAACGATACGATGAACTAGCCGCTATTCGCTCGGTGGTTCGGGGGTATGGCTGAGGCGCCGCAGGATGTCGTCGAGCTGTTCGAGCGTCTGGTACTGTACGGTCAGCGCACCGCCGTGTTCGTGCAGGTCGATCGTCACCTTGAGCCCGAGCAGATTGGTCAGGTCACGCTCCAGGGCCAGCGTGTCCGGGTCCTTGTCGCGCCCCGCCAGCGGTGCGGCGGCCGGCTTGCGTCCGCGGCCCGAGGGGATGCCGCCGGTCCGCGCGCGCTGCGCCAGCCGCTCGGCCTGACGCACGTTGAGACCGTCCTTGACGATGCGCCGGGCCAGGGCTTCGGCGTCGTCCAGGCCAACCAGCGCGCGGGCGTGGCCGGCGCTCAGGCGGCGCTCGGCGACGAGTGCCTTGACGGCCGGCGGCAACCCGAGCAGGCGCAGGGTGTTGGCGATGTGACTGCGGCTCTTGCCGACGACGCGCGCGAGGACGTCCTGGGTGTGATCGAACTCCTCGATCAGGCGCTGATAGCCTTCGGCCTCCTCGATCGGGCTGAGGTCCTGACGCTGCACGTTCTCGACGAGCGCGACCTCGAGCGCCTGGCCGTCGCTGAGCTCGCGGATGACGACGGGCACCTCGTGCAGCCGCGCCATCTGCGCCGCCCGCCAGCGCCGCTCGCCGGCGACGATCTGGTATTCACCGGGCCGGGCCGGATCGCGCCGCACCAGGATCGGCTGCAGGATTCCGTTCTCGGCGACCGAGTCGGAGAGCGCCTTCAGGGACTCCGCCTCGAACACCTGGCGCGGCTGCAGCGGATTGGGGTGCAGGTGCTCGACCGGCACGCCCTTGGTCGCGCGCACCCGGTCGAGCGAGGCATAATCCTCCTCTTCCTCGCCGAACAGGGCAGCGAGCCCGCGCCCCAGGTTGCGTCGCTTTTCCGGCTCGCCCGCGGTGCCGCGGGCGCTCTCCGGCGGGTCCTCGCCGGCGCGTTCGGATGGCGACCGGGCGGCGTCGCCCGCCGTCGGATTGCCGGTCTTGTCGTGCTGCTGGTCGCTCATGGTCGCGGCCTTCTCGCCCGTCATCGTCGAATCCGCCGCCCCTGGGTCCCGTGCGGTCGCGTTCGGACGCGTCACGAAGCCAGTTCGATCACGTGCCCCTGGGCCTGTTCGCGCCGCAGGATCTCCCGCGCCAGACGGATGTAGGCCTGGGCCCCGGCGCAATGCATGTCGTAGAGCAGGACCGGCTTGCCGTGCGACGGCGCCTCGGAGACCCGTACGTTGCGCGGGATCATGGTCTGATAGACCGCCTCGCCCATGTAGGCGCGCACGTCCTTTGCCACCATGTCGCACAAGTTGTTGCGACGGTCGAACATGGTGACCACAACCCCTTGGATCTCGAGGTCGGGATTGAACGCCCGCTGGACGCGCTTGATGGTGCGGATCAGGTGCGATAGCCCTTCCAGGGCGTAGAACTCGGCCTGCAGCGGCACCAAAACGGCGTCCGCGGCGACCAGGGCGTTGAGCGTCAGCAATCCCAAAGCCGGCGGGCAGTCGATCAAGATATAGTCGAAATCGGCCCGGATATCCCCCATGGCTTGGTGCAGCCTGTACTCGCGCCGCGGCAGGTCGATGAGCTCGAGCTCGGCGCCGGAGAGGTTCACGTCGCTCGGCGCGACGAACATCCCGGGCACGGCGGTCTCCTGGATCGCCTGGCGCAGGGCGTCCCCGCCGACGACGACCTGGTAGACGCTGTGGCCGCGCCGTTCGGCCGCGATGCCGAGACCGGTGCTGGCGTTGCCCTGGGGATCGAGGTCGACCAGCAGGACGCGCTTGCCGCAGGCCGCCAGGGCGGTCGCCAGATTGACCGCCGTGGTGGTCTTGCCGACCCCGCCCTTCTGGTTGGCGATCGCCACCACACGGCCGCGGCGGCTGGCGCTCGCCGTCGTCGAACCCTCAAGATGTTGTGGTATCACGACCCGCATTCTCCAGATCTAGAAGCTTCAGGCGCAGGATCTTCGCGGCCGACTCGGTCCGGCTGGGAAAGGCCTCATACTGCATATGCCACGTTTCGGCCGCCGCGGTCAATTCCGCTTGTAGCCGCCGGCCCTTCAGAAGGAGCGCGACTCCGCCCGCCGCCCCCGGCATTTCCGGCCGCAGGAAGGGCGCGGCCAGGGGCAGCAGACGCGGCAGGGGCGCGAAAGCGCGGGCCGTCACCACGTCGGCGGCGAAGGGCGCGAGCGCCTCGACCCGCTGGCAATGCAGCGTGACCCGGGTCCCGGTCTCCCGGGCCACCTCGCGCAGGAAGCTCGCCTTGCGGCGGTCCGCCTCGGCCAGGTGGACCTCTCCGGCGCCGAGTATGGCCAGGACCATGCCCGGGAAGCCGGCGCCGCTGCCGAGGTCGAGCAGGACGCGCGGGCGTCCCTCGGGGGCGGCCGGGAGCAGCGGCAGGAGCTGGGCCGAATCGAGCATATGGCGCGCCCAGAGGTCGCCGAGGCTGGCCGGCGCGACCAGGTTGATCGCCCGGTTCCAGCGGACCAGCAGGCGGGCATAGGCCTCCAGGCGGGCCAATGTTTCACGTGAAACAGGGACCGCCCGGGCAAAACCCGCCGCATCGAGCGGCGGCGCGGCAGTCGCGCCTTCCCGTCCCCGCCTCCCGGTCACGGCGCCGACCGAACGCCGCCGAACCGAACGGAGGGTCGCGCCGGCCGACGTTTCACGTGAAACATCCGGTTTTCCAGGACATTCGTCCTAACCTTCAGGCGGCCGACCCGCCGGTCCGGCCCGGCGCAGTCTTCGCGTCCGACCTCGCCGCCGGGGCGCGGCGCACGTGCCGCAGCAGCGTCACCAGCGCCGCCGGGGTCATCCCGGGCAGCCGGGCGGCCGCCCCCAAGGTCGCCGGCCGGGCGGCGGCCAGGATCTCGCGCGCCTCGTTCGACAGCCCGGCGATGCCGCCGAAATCGAGCTCGGCGGGCAGGCGCAGGGCTTCGTCGCGCCGGAAAGCCCGGATGTCGGCCTCCTGTCGGGCCAGGTATCCGGCGTAGCCCGCCTCGATCTCGATCTGCCGGGCGACCGCCGGCGGCACCGCCTCGAGCTCGGGCCAGAGGGCGCCCAGCCCGTCCCAGGTCACGCCGGGATGGCGCAGCAGATCGAAGGCGCTGCGCCGGGCGCCGTCGCGCGGCGCGGCCAGGTCAAGGCGCGCGAGCTCGCCCGGGCCGGCGCGTAGCGCGGCGACCCGGGCCCGCGCCGCCGCCAGGGCCTCCGCCTTGGCCTGAAAGGCCGCCGCCCGCCGGGCCCCGACCAGCCCGGCCGCGATGCCGCGCGGGGTCAGCCGCAGGTCGGCGTTGTCGGCGCGCAAATGGAGGCGATACTCGGCACGGCTGGTGAACATGCGATAGGGTTCGGTCACCCCGCGAGTCACCAGGTCGTCGATCAGCACGCCGATGTAGGCCTCGGCCCGATCGAGGCAGAGCCGCCCCGCCCCGCCTGCAACCTCCGCGGCCCTGCCCCCGGCGGCCAGCGCCGCGTTCGCCCCGGCGACCAGGCCCTGCGCGGCGGCCTCCTCGTAGCCGGTCGTGCCGTTGATCTGGCCGGCCAGGAAGAGGCCCGGGATGCGCCGGGTCTCGAGGCTCGGGACGAGCTCGCGCGGGTCGACGTAGTCGTACTCGATCGCGTAGCCGGGGCGCAGCATGACGGCGCGCTCGAGCCCGGGAATGCGCCGCAGCATCTCACGCTGCACCGCCTCCGGCAGCGAGGTCGAGATGCCGTTCGGGTAGACCGTCGGGTCGTCGAGTCCCTCGGGCTCGAGGAAAATTTGATGCCGCTCGCGGTCGGCGAAGCGCACCACCTTGTCCTCGATCGACGGGCAGTAGCGCGGCCCCACCCCGGAAATCTGCCCGGAATAGAGCGGCGCCCGATCCAGGTTGGCGCGGATCAGCGCGTGCACGGCCGGGCCGGTATAGGTGACGTGACACGGCACCTGGGGTCGGGCCAGGCGCTCCGTCAGGGTCGAGAAGGCCTCGGGCGGCTCGTCGCCGTGCTGGACCTCGAGGGCCGCGGTGTCGATGGTCCGGCCGTCGAGCCGCGGCGGGGTTCCGGTCTTCAGACGCCCCATGCGGAAGCCCTCGGCCGCCAGGGCCTCGGCCAGGCTGACCGCCGGGGCCTCGCCGTCGCGCCCGGCCGGGCGGATCGCCGTGCCGACGTGGATGAGGCCGCGCAGGAAAGTTCCGGTGGTGAGCACCACCGCGCCGGCGGCCAGCGCGCGGCCGTCTTCGAGGCGCAGGCCCCGGCAGCGCCCGTCCGGCGCGCGCAGCAGGCCGGCCGCCGCCCCTTCCATCAGGTCCAGGCCCGGTTGGGCCCGCAGCAGGCCCTGCATGGCCTCGCGATACAGCCGGCGGTCGGCCTGGGCACGCGGGCCGCGCACCGCCGGGCCCTTGCTGCGGTTGAGCACGCGGAACTGGATGCCGGCGGCGTCGATCGCCCGGCCCATCAGGCCGTCGAGCGCGTCGATCTCGCGCACCAGGTGACCCTTGCCCAGGCCGCCGATCGCCGGATTGCAGGACATCGTGCCGATCGCCGCAATCCGGTGGGTCAGCAGGAGCGTGCGTGCCCCGATCCGCGCGGCGGCGGCCGCCGCCTCGCAGCCGGCGTGCCCGCCGCCCACCACGATCACGTCCCAGGACCGTCCCGCCGTCATGGCCGCCTCATGCCGCGCCCCGCCTTCGGGCCGGAGAGTTTCCCCACGCCGGCGCAAAGTCAAGCCGGCCCGGCCGTCACCGCCCGCGCCGCTTGTCGCCCGGGCCGGCCGCCCCCGGGCTGTTTGTGGCCCAGGCTGTTCGTGGCCCAGGCTGTTCGCGGCCCAGACCCTGTATCGCCGCGACTGTTTCACGTGAAACACAGCCTACTTCCCGATGCAGAACTCGCGGAAGATCGAGTCGAGGATTTCCTCGACGTCGACCCGCCCCGCGATCCGGCCGAGTGCCCGCGCCGCCAGACGCAGGTCCTCAGCGACCAGCTCCGGCAGTTCGGCCGCCCGCGCCCGGGCCAGGGCCGCGACGGCGTCTTCCAGCGCCCGGCGGTGGCGCAGCCGTGTGACCGCCGGCGCCGCGACACCGCGCGCGAGGCGGCGCGCGACCTCCTGCTCGAGGCGCGCGACCAGGTCGGCGAGTCCCGCGCCGCTCCGCGCCGAGATCGTCACGACGGCGGTGCCGGGCGGCAATCCCGGCGGCAATCCCGGCGGCCGCCGCTCCGGCTCCGGCACGAGGTCGCATTTGTTGAGAACGACGAGGCTGTCGTGGTCGAGCAGCGCCAGGGTCGCCGGGTCGAGCGGCGCCGTCCCCGGCCGCATCAGGTCGCTGAGATCGAAGACCGCGAGACGCAGGTCGGCCGCGGCCGCCCCGGCGCGCGCCCGGCGCATGCCCTCGGCCTCGATCGCCTGCTGCGGATCCGGGGCGTCCCCCGCAGTCTCTCTGGCAGTCTCGGCGCCTGCCTCCGCAGCCGCCTCCCCGGCGGCCTCGCGCAGGCCCGCGGTATCCGCCAGGATCACCGGATAGCCGCCGAGGTCGAGATGGACTTCGATCACGTCGCGCGTCGTGCCGGCCGTCTCCGACACGATCGCCACGTCGCGCCGCGCCAGGGCGTTGAGCAGGCTCGACTTGCCGGCGTTCGGCGGCCCGATGATGGCGACGTAGACGCCGCTGCGCAGCCGCTCGCCACTGTGCGAATTGCCTATATATTGTGTTATATTTTCCTCTAAACACAATATATGGTGTCTTACTGCCGCCAGGAGACCTGTCGGCAGGTCCTCTTCCGGGAAGTCGATGGCGGCCTCGAGGCGGGCCAGCGCGCCGACCAGTTCGGCGCGCCAGCCTTCGCTCAGCCGCGACAGCCCGCCGTCCATCTGGCGCAGGGCCTGGCGGCGCTGCGCCTCGGTCTCGGCATCGATCAGATCGGCCAGGCCCTCGACCTCGCTGAGGTCGAGCCGCCCACGGTCGAAGGCGCGTCGCGCGAACTCGCCGGCCTCCGCCGGGCGCAGCCCAGGCTGCGCCGCCAGCGCCGCGAGCACAGCGTCGATCACCGCGCGCCCGCCGTGGACCTGGAGCTCGGCCACGTCCTCGCCGGTGACGCTGGCCGGCCCCGGAAACCACAGCACCAGGGCGCGGTCGAGCGCCTCCGCCGTCCCCGGGCGGCGCAACGTGGCCAGCGTGGCGCGGCGCGGCGCCGGAAGCCGCCCGGCGAGCGCCGTGAGCGCCGCCCCTGCGGCCGGCCCCGAGACGCGCAGCACGGCCACTCCGGCGCGGCCCGGTGCGCTCGACAGCGCGAAGATGGTGTCGTCCTGGCTCATCCTCGACCCGCGCCCCGCGCGGCCCGTCACGCCGGCGGTGCCTCGTCCCCCGGATGCAGCATCAGGCGCGTCACGCGCCCGCCCTCGATCACGTGTACGCGCAGGATCTCGTCGACGTCCTCCTGCGTACGATAGACGTACCAGACGCCTTCGGGATAGATCACCATGGCCGGCCCCAGCTCGCAGCGATCGAGGCAGCCCGAGGCGTTGACCCGTACGTCGTCCAGGCCGAGCGCCTTGGCGCGCGCCTTCATGTAGTTGCGCAGCCGGACCGAGCCCTTCTCCAAGCAGCAGCCGCGCGGATGGCCGGGCGGCCGCTCGTTGACGCAGCAGAACACGTGGCGGCGGTAGAACAGCGGCGGGTCGGCCGGCGTCTCCGGCGTCGCGGCGTGGCTCATCGGCCGCCCGCTCCGTCAGCCGTCATCCGTCTTGCCGCCCTTCTTCGCGTCGCCCGCCGTCTTGGCGAGCTGCGACCAGAACATGCGCTGGGCCTGCTCGAGGCCCTGCAGCCCGAGCGGCATCCAGGTCTTCATCAGGGTTTCCGGGTCGGAGGCCTCGAGCGCCGCCGTCATCCGTTTGCGCACCTCCTCCATCATCGTCTCCTGCATCGGCGCCACGTCCGGCAGGCCGAGAAAGGCGCGCGCCTCCTCCGGTGTGCAGTCCACGTTTATGGTGATCTTCATCGTCCCGCTCTTTCCGCTCGCTCCCGCCCCGTCACGGGCACTGCCCTCCGTCTCCGGCGCAACGGAGTCCTTCGCCCAAACATGCCCCTTCACCCTAAAGGGTTGAGCCGCGGGGCGGCCGCGCCCCATATAGGTCGCCAGGGGCAGGCCCGTTCGCCGTGTCCCATAGGGGTTATACGCCCGCGCCGCGGGACGCAACGCCCGCATCGCACGCTTTACCGCGCGTCGGCGCGCAGCGTCCGGCCTCTCCCGCACCGCACCGCGATCCGAAGGACCCTGCGATGCCCGACACCGCACCGCCCACGACCAACCGCCTGGCGCAGGAAAGCAGCCCCTACCTGCTGCAGCACGCCGACAACCCGGTCGCCTGGCAGGCCTGGGGGCCCGAGGCCTTCGCCGCCGCCAAGCGCGAGAACAAGCCGGTGCTGCTGTCGGTCGGCTACGCCGCCTGCCACTGGTGCCACGTCATGGCACACGAATCCTTCGAGAACGAAGAGACCGCCCGGCTCATGAACGAGCTCTTCGTCAACATCAAGGTCGACCGCGAGGAGCGGCCCGACGTCGATGTGCTCTATCAGCAGGCGCTCGCGCTGATGGGCGAGCACGGCGGCTGGCCCTTGACCATGTTCCTGACGCCGCAGGGCGAGCCCTTCTGGGGCGGCACCTACTTCCCGCCGACGCCGCGCTACGGGCGGCCCGGCCTGCCGCAGGTGCTGCAGACCATCGCCCAGGTCTACCGCGACGATCCCGACCGAGTCGCGCACAACGTCGCCGCCCTGACCGAGGCGCTCGGCCGACTTTCGCGCAACGCGGCGGGCCAGGGGATTCCGCTCGACCTCATCGACCAGGCCGCCGACCGCGTCCTGCGCGAGGTCGATCCCCTGGAGGGCGGCATCGGCGACGCGCCGAAGTTTCCGCAGTGCCCGACCCTCAAACTGCTGTGGCGGGCCTGGACGCGGCGCCGTGTCGAGCGCTTCCGCGAGGCCGTCGAACTGACCCTCGACAAAATGTGCCAGGGCGGCATCTACGACCACCTCGGCGGCGGCTTCGCGCGCTACGCGGTGGACCGACAGTGGCTGGTGCCGCACTTCGAAAAGATGCTCTACGACAACGCGCAGATCCTCGACCTGCTGACCTGGGCCTGGCAGGACAGCGGCCGGCCGCTCTACGCCGAGCGGGCGCGCGAGACGGTCGCCTGGGTGCTGCGCGAAATGATCGCCGCCGCCGACGGCAGCGGCACCCGGCCCTGCGGCGCCTTCGCCAGCGCGTTCGACGCCGACAGCGAAGGCGAGGAGGGCCGCTTTTACGTCTGGAGCGAAGCGGAGATCGATGCCGCGCTCGGCGCCGACGCCGCGCTGTTCAAGGCGCACTACGACGTCACGCCCGAGGGCAACTGGGAAGGCCGCACCATCCTCAACCGCTCGCGCAATTCGCTGCTCAAGGACGCCGAGACCGAGGCCGCCCTGGCGCGCGCCCGCGCCAAGCTGCTCGCCCTGCGCGACGGGCGCGCCCGCCCGGCCTGGGACGACAAGGTGCTGGCCGACTGGAACGGGCTGATGATCGCCGCGCTGGTGCGCGCTGCGCCGGTGTTCGAGCAGCCGGCCTGGCTGGACGCCGCGACCCGCGCCTTCGACTTCGTCCGCACCGAGATGACCGTGGACGGCCGCCTGCGCCACGCCTGGCGGCACGGCCGGGCGCGCCATCCGGCAACGCTCGACGACTACGCCAACCTCTGCGACGCCGCCCTCGCCCTCCACGAAGCGACCGGCGAGGCCCGCTTCCTGGATCAGGCCGAGGCCTGGGTCGCGGTGCTCGACCGGCATTACTGGGACGCCGCGGCGGGCGGCTGCTTCCTCACCGCCGACGACACCGAGGGGCTGATCCTGCGCAGCAAGACGGCGCACGACAGCGCGACGCCGGCCGGCAACGGCACCCTGGTCGGGGTGCTGGCGCGCCTGCACTACCTGACCGGCCGCGCCGCCTACCGCGCGCGCGCGGAGGCCCTGGTCGCCGCCTTCGCCGGCGAGATCGAGCGCAACTTCTTTCCGCTCGCCACCCTGATGTGCGGCGCCGAGTTCCTGGCCGCGGCGCAGCAGATCGTGGTCATCGGGCCGCCCGACGCCGCGGCGACCCGGGCGCTGGTCGCCGCGGTGCACGAGCTCTCGCTGCCCGACCGCGTGCTGCAGACCCTGGCGCCCGGCACGACGCTGCCCGAGGGGCACCCGGCGCACGGCAAGGACCAGGTCGACGGCCGGCCGACCGCCTACGTCTGCCGCGGCGCGACCTGTTCGCTGCCGCTGACCGAGCCGGCGGCGCTGACCGAGGCGCTGGCCGCATGACCGGCGCCGCGCAGCGCTGCGTGCTCGACTCGCCGGTCGGACGGCTGGCGCTCGACGCCGACGCGGCGCAGCTGCTGCGGGTCGCCTGGACCGCGGCCCGCCCAGCCGCGCCGGCGCCCGGCAGCCTGCTGGCGCGGGCCGCCGAGCAGCTCGCCGAATACTTCGCCGGCGCGCGCCGGGACTTCGATCTGCCGCTGCAGCCGGCGGGGACCGCGTTTCAGCGCCGCGTGTGGGACGCGCTGCGGCGCATCCCCTACGGCGAGACGACGAGCTACGGCGCGCTGGCCGCCGACCTCGGCAGCGCCGCGCGCGCGGTCGGCGGCGCCTGCGGCGCCAATCCGATCCCGATCGTCATTCCCTGCCACCGCGTGCTGGCCGGGCACGGCCGGCTCGGCGGCTTCTCCGGCGGCCGGGGCGCGGAGACCAAGCGCGCGCTGCTGCGCCGCGAAGGGGCGCTCGCCGGGCCCGGCGGCCTTTTCGATACGCAGGCGACGGGCTAGAGTCCCCCCGATCGGCAGGGGCATCGCCGCGAACGACAACACGACGACAACACGACGACAACACAAGGGGACCGCTCATGACCGATATCACGATTCACGGACCGGACGGCAGCTTCGGCGCCTATCTGGCCCAGCCCGCCGGCACGCCGGCCGCCGGAATCGTCGTCGCTCAGGAGATCTTCGGCGTCAACCAGGTGATGCGCGACGTCTGCGACTGGCTCGCCGGCGAGGGCTATCTCGCCTGCTGCCCCGACATCTTCTGGCGCATCGAGCCGGGCATCCAGCTCACCGACAAGACCGAGGCGGAATGGGCGCGCGCCTTCGAGCTGTTCAACCTCTTCGACGTCGACAAGGGGATCGAGGACCTCAAGGCGACGCTCGCCCAGCTGCGCGGCCACGAGGCCTGCAACGGCAAGGTCGGCAGCATCGGCTACTGCCTCGGCGGCAAGCTCGCCTATCTGATGGCGACGCGCTCCGACGCCGATTGCAGCGTCGGGTATTACGGCGTCGGGCTCGACGAGCTGCTCGGTGAGGCCAAGGCCATCACCAAGCCGCTGCTGCTGCACATGGCCTCGCAGGATCGCTTCGCGCCGCCGGAGGCGCAGGAGAAGATCAAGGCCGGCCTCAAGGGGCACCCGCAGGTCACGCTGCACGTCTACGACGGCCAGGACCACGCTTTCGCGCGCGTCGGCGGCGAGCACTACGACAAGGCCGCCGCCGACCTGGCCAACGAACGCAGCCTCAAATTCCTCAAGGAGAACCTCGGCTGATGGTCAAAGCAATCCGCATCCACAAGCCCGGTGGGCCCGACGCGCTGGTGTGGGACGACGTCGAGGTCGACGCGCCCGGCCCTGGACAGGTCCGCCTCAAGCAGACCGCGATCGGGCTCAACTACATCGACGTCTATCACCGCACCGGGCTCTACCCGCTGCCCGAACTGCCCACGCCCATCGGCCTGGAAGCGGCCGGCGTCGTCGAGGCGGTCGGCGAAGGCGTCACCGAGCTCGCGGTCGGCGACCGCGTCGCCTACGCCTCGCCGCCGCTCGGCGCCTATGCCGAAGCGCGCCTCATGCCGGCAGACCGGCTGGTCAAGCTGCCCGACCAAATTGACGACCGGCATGCCGCGGCGATGATGCTGCAGGGCATGACGGTGCAGTACCTGATCCGCCGCACTTATCACGTGCAGCCGGGCCAGACGGTGCTGTTCCACGCAGCCGCCGGGGGCGTCGGCCTGATCGCCTGCCAATGGCTGAGCCGCCTGGGCGCCACGGTGATCGGCACGGTGGGCTCCGAGGAGAAAGCGAAGCTGGCGCGCGCGCACGGCTGCCATCACACGATCAACTATCGCGAGGAGGACTTCGTCGAACGGGTCAAGGAGATCACCGAGGGCGCCGGCGTGCCCGTGGTCTACGATTCGGTCGGCAAGGACACCTTCGACGGCTCGCTGAAATGCCTGCGGCCCTTCGGCCTGCTGGCGCTCTTCGGCGCCTCTTCCGGTCCGGTCCCGGCGTTCGACCTGGGCCGCCTCGCGGCGCTCGGCTCGCTCTACATCACGCGGCCCACGCTGATGACCTACAACGCGCAGCGCGCCGACCTGGAGAACAGCGCGGCCGAGCTGTTCGACGCGGTGCTGACCGGCGCGGTCAAGATCGAGGTCAATCAGACCTACCCGCTGAAGGACGCGGCGCAGGCCCACCGCGACCTCGAGGCGCGCAAGACCACGGGCTCGACCGTCCTGCTGCCCTAGCGGGCACCGGCCCGAACGCGGCCCCGCGCGTCAGGGTCAGCCCGTGCGTCAGGAGCAGCAGGCCTCGCCGCCGTCCTCGCGCGCCAGCTGCACCGGCGGGCAGGGCACGTCGCCGTAGGAACAGAACACGCAGCAGTCGCCGGGCTTCGGCCGCAGCACGGCGCCGCAGCCCGTGCAGTCGTAGAAGTACTGGCAGGCGTCGCGCGGCATGGTCTCCAGCCGCCGCTCGCCGCAGTGCGGACAGGTGATGGTCGATCGTTCGACGATTTTGCAGTTCGCCGCTTCCATCGCGCGTGCTCCGTGTGCCGGAGACCGGCGACGCTGTGCCGGCTTACTGGTTCATCGACTCGAAGAAATCGGAATTGCTCTTGGTCTGCTTCAGCTTGTCGACCAGGAACTCGATCGCGTCGCTGGCGCCCATCGGCATGAGGATGCGGCGCAGTACCCACATCTTCGACAGCGTCGGCTTGTCGACCAGCAGCTCCTCCTTGCGCGTGCCCGATTTGCCGATGTCGAGCGCCGGCCAGGTGCGCTTGTCCGCGACCTTGCGGTCGAGCACGATCTCGGAGTTGCCGGTGCCCTTGAACTCCTCGAAGATCACCTCGTCCATGCGGCTGCCGGTGTCGATCAGCGCGGTCGAGATGATGGTCAGCGAGCCGCCTTCCTCGATGTTGCGCGCCGCGCCGAAGAAGCGCTTCGGGCGCTGCAGCGCGTTGGCGTCGACGCCGCCGGTTAGCACCTTGCCGGAGCTCGGCACCACGGTGTTGTAGGCGCGCGCCAGGCGGGTGATCGAATCGAGCAGAATGACCACGTCCTTCTTGTGCTCGACCAGGCGCTTGGCCTTCTCGATCACCATCTCGGCGACCTGCACGTGGCGCGCCGCCGGCTCGTCGAAGGTCGAGCTGACCACCTCGCCCTTGACCGAGCGGTCCATGTCGGTGACCTCCTCCGGCCGCTCGTCGATCAGCAGCACGATGAGGTAGACCTCCGGATTGTTCTCGGCGATGGCGTGCGCGATGTTCTGCAGCATCATGGTCTTGCCGGTGCGCGGCGGCGCCACGATGATCGCGCGCTGGCCCTTGCCGAGCGGCGCGATGAGGTCGATCACCCGGGTCGTGAGGTCCTTCTTGGTCGGATCCTTGATCTCGAGGCTGAGCTTCTCGTCCGGGTAGAGCGGCGTCAGGTTGTCGAAATTGATGCGGTGGCGCGAATTCTCCGGCGGATCGAAGTTGATGCTGTTGACCTTGAGCAGGGCGAAATAGCGCTCGCCGTCCTTGGGCGCGCGGATCTGGCCCTCCACCGTGTCCCCGGTGCGCAGCCCGAAGCGGCGCACCTGGCTCGGGCTGACGTAGATGTCGGCCGGCCCCGCCAGGTAGTTGGATTCCGGCGAGCGCAGGAAGCCGAAGCCGTCCTGTAGGATCTCGAGCACGCCCGACCCGCTGATCGGAACCTCGTTCTCCGCCATCTGCTTCAGGATCGCGAACATCATGTCCTGCTTGCGCAGCGTGCTGGCGTTCTCGATCTGCAGCTCCTCGGCGAAGGCGAGCAGGTCGGCCGGTGTCTTGGCTTTAAGTTCTTCGAGGTTCATGGGCATTGCGCCTGGTGGGAAATCGGGGGGAAATTTGTGGAAATTCGTACGCCGCGCGGCCGGACGGCCCAGGTCGGCTGCCGGATCGAGGGCCGGCGCCCGGAGAGGATTCGCGGAAAAGGTACCCGGATGTGGTTACCGCTTCCTTACCTAGGCCGAGAAAGGCCGTTTGGCAAGTCCGCGGCGGCCGCTCGTCGATAGCCGAAGCCGCGCGGCCTTGTCAAGCAACGGCCCCAGCTGCGGTTGGGCCGGGCCGGCGGAAGGGCGCCGGCGCGGGAATCAGAACGGCTTGACGATGACCAGGATGACGATGCCGATCATCAGCACCGTCGGCACCTCGTTCACGGCCCGATAGAGCCCGGTGCCGTGGCGGTTGGCATCGTTTGCGAACTGCCGGCGCCAGCGCGAGAAGGCGGCATGGATGAGCTGCATGCCGAGCAGGAGGGCGAGCTTGCCGTGGAACCAGCCCTCGTTCCAGGCGTCGAGGTGGGCCGCCAGCATCAGGCCGAAGGCCCAGCTGGCCAGCATCGCCGGATTGACGATGCCGCGCAGCAGGCGGCGCTCCATGACCTTGAAGGTCTCGGACTGGACCGAGCCCGGCTCCGCCGCGGCGTGGTACACGTAGAGCCGCGGCAGATAGAGCATCCCCGCCATCCAGGCGATGACCGCGATGACGTGCAGCGCCTTGACCCAGAGATAGGCATCGCCCAGGAAACCTGCCATTCGATCACCCCCGCCGTGCTGCTCAGGCGGCCGCCATGGGACAGCGGCGCCACTCGGCGGGACAGATACGCCGCCCGGACTGCGAGCACAAGCACCCCGCCTGCCGCGCCAGCGTGTCGCCGACCAGTTCAGCGAGGCCGGCGATGAACGCCGGCTCGCAGTCCACCGTGGGCACCCGCAGGTAGGCCGGCACGCCCTCCGCCCGTGCCAGCGCGCGGTATTCGATGTCGAGCTCGACCAGCGTCTCCGAGTGCTCGGAGACGAAGGCGATCGGCACCAGGACCACCGGCATCCGGTCGCGGCCCGCCCGGGCGATCTCCGCCTCGGTCGAGGGGCCGATCCACTCCAGGGGCCCGACGCGGCTCTGATAGCAGATCTGCCAGTCGAGCGCGTGGTCCCCCAGCGCTGCAGCGACCGCGGCGGCGCTCTGCTCGACCTGCCACTGGTAGGGATCGCCGCCGGCGACGATCTTTTTCGGCAGCCCGTGCGCGGAGAACAGCACGCGCGGGCGGCCCTGCGCCGCCGCCGCCTCGAGCATCGGACGGATCCGTGCCGCCACGGCTTCGACGAAGCCGGCCTGGGTCGGATAGCAGCACAGCGTGCGCGTGGGCGCCGCGAGCCCGGCACGCGCCGCGGCCCGGCGCCAGTCGTCGAAGGACGACCCGCTGGTCGTGGTCGAATACTGCGGATAGAGCGGCAGTAGCACGACCTCGTCCGGCGCGAAGGCCTTGACCGCGGCGGCCGTCTCCGCAGCGAAGGGGTGCCAGTAGCGCATGGCGATGAAGACCCGCGCCTCGCAACCGTCGAGGCGGTCCTGCAGGGCCCGCTGCAGCGCGTTCGCCTGGGCCTCGGTATTGGCAAGCAGCGGCGAGCGACCCCCGAGGTTGCGGTAGATCTCGCGCGCGACCGGCGCCCGGTGCCGCGATATGAACTGCGCCAGCAGCCAACGGACAGGGCCCGGCGCGCCGATGATGGCGGGATCGTTGAACAGGTTGAAGAGGAACGGCCGCACCGCCGCCGGCGCGTCCGGTCCTCCCAGGTTGAACACGACAACGGCCAGCCTGGTCATCCTCGCTCCCGTCCTTCGTACCGAATGGTCGATACGGCCCTATACCTCCGGCGCGGTGCCGCGGATCTGCGCGACCAACGCCGCGACGTGCTCGGGCGGCGTCTCAGGCACGATACCGTGCCCGAGGTTGAACACGAAGGGCCCGGTCCCAAGGGTCGCCAGGATGCGCGCCGTCTCCGCGCGCAACGCCTCGCCGCCGGCGACCAGAGCCAGCGGATCGAGGTTGCCCTGCAGCGTCGCCCGTCCCTGCAACGTCTCTTTCGCCCAGGCAAGCGGCACCGTGGTGTCGAGGCTAAGCCCCTCGAAGCCACCAACTTCGGCGCAGGCGGCGTAGAGAGCACCGGCACCGCGCGGAAACTGGATCATCGGGACCTGCGGCGCGGCCTGACGGAGGCGCCGGCGAATCGCCTTCGCCGGCTCCAGGCACCAGCGGCGGAAGCCGCTTTCCGGCCACACCCCAGCCCAGGAGTCGAACAGCTGCAGCACCTCGGCCCCGGCTTCGACCTGCGCCGTCAGGTACGCGGCCGTCGCCTCCGTCAGCAGGTCGATCAGCCGCTGAAACTCCTCCGGCCGCGCATAGGCCCAGGCCTTGGCACGCGCGAAATCGCGGCTCGAGCCGCCCTCGATCATGTAGCTGGCCACGGTCCAGGGCGCGCCGGCAAAGCCGATCAGCGCCGTCTCGGACGGCAGTTCGCCGCGCAGGCGCCGCAGTGTCTCGTAGACCGCGGCAAGCCGCTCGTGCAGGCGCTCCGGCGAGAGCTTCGCAAGCTCGGCCGCCGTCTCGATCGGCGCCAGCCGCGGACCGACCCCTTCCTCGAACCAGACCCGCTGACCCAGCCCGTGCGGCACCACCAGGATGTCGGAGAACAGGATCGCCGCGTCCAGGCCAAAGCGCCGGATCGGCTGCAGCGTCGCTTCGACCGCCAGGTCCGGCGTGAAGCAGAAGTCGAGAAAGTTCGCCGTCCTCGCGCGCAGCTCGCGGTATTCCGGCAGGTAGCGGCCGGCTTGGCGCATGAGCCAGACCGGCGGCGGCGATAGCGTCTCGCCGCCGAGTGCGCGCAGGAGTTTTTTGTCGGGAGAAGCCACGGCCGAACGCCTGGTAGGTGGGACGGAACCAGGGTGATCTGGGGCCACTCTTATAACAAGGAATCTTTATAAAAGAATCTTTGAGGTTGTAGTGAGGCGTGTGAGTCGTGGGGATCATCGCTTTGCGGCCGGATATATGCGATTCTGTCCACGCCGGGCTCATGGCGCGGTGCGCTGTGGAGAACACTGTGGCCGGAGCCGGCCAGCCGCGATTGGCCAGCCGCGCGCCAGGGGTGAATAGCGAGGACAAGACCGTGAGCCGAACCACGCGGGCGGGTTGCCCGCAGCCCGGGATCGAAGACGGTATCGCTTGGCCGATGCTATAACGCTTCGGACCGAGCGGTGACGAAAGCTTCGGGGGTTTCGAAAAGGCTCCGGTTATCCCCGATGCCGCCGAAGTTGTCACCAGGGCGGGGCGGGAGCATCCGCAGTGGCAGGCGGGCGCGAGGAACCGAACGGACGGGAGCATGAACGGGCACCATCTTCATCTTGTCTCGGACGCGACCGGCGAGACTCTGAATTCCGTGACGCGCGCCTGCCTGGTGCAGTTCGAGGGCGTCGACCCGGAGGAACACGTCTGGAGCCTCGTGCGCACCAGGGGACAGATGGAAAAGGTGCTGCGCGGCATCGAGGAAAGCCCCGGTCCGGTTCTCTTCACCCTCGTCAACGCCGCCTTGCGCGACCACCTGATCGAGGGCTGCCGCCGCATCGAGGTGCCCTGCATCGCCGTCCTTGATCCCGTCATCCACCGTCTGGCGAACTGGTTCGAGGTGGAGATTCGCGGGCGGCCGGGCTTGCAGCACGCGCTCGACGCCGAATACTTCGAACGCATGGACGCGATGAATTTCGCGCTGGCGCACGACGACGGCCAGCTTGGCGACGACCTGAACCTGGCCGACGTCGTCCTGGTCGGCGTCTCGCGCACCTCGAAAACCCCGACCTGCATCTACCTGGCGAACCGCGGCATCAAGGCCGCCAACATTCCGGTGGTGCCAGGCTGCCCGGTGCCGCCCAACCTGTTGGCCGCGACACGGCCCCTGATCGTCGGCCTCACCAAGGACCCGGCGCAGCTCGTGCAGGTCCGGCGCAACCGGTTGCGCATGATCGCCAAGGGCCAGGACGAAACCGACTACGTCAATCCGGAATCGGTGCGCGAGGAGGTCTCATTCGCGCGCAAGCTTTGCCAACGCCAGGGCTGGCCGATAATCGACGTGACCCGCCGCTCGATCGAGGAGACGGCCGCGACGATCATGGGCCATTTCGCGCGCCACCGCGGGGCGGCCGAATGAGCGTCACCTCCTCCACCATCGAAACGCCCGAGGAGGGCGCCGCGAACGCACCGCCCGTCGTGTTGGCCTCGGCCAGTGAATCGCGCCGCCGGCTGCTGCGCAGCGCGGGCGTTCCATTCCGCGCCGAGGCCTCGGCGGTCGACGAGGACGAGATCAAGGCGGCGCTGCGCGCCGAGGGCGCCTCGGCGATGCAGGTCGCCGAGACCCTGGCCGAGCTGAAGGCGCGCCGCATCGCGCACCGCCATCCCGGGGCGCTGATCATCGGCGCCGACCAAATGCTCGACTGCGAAGGGCGCTGGTTAGACAAGCCGGGGACCCGGGCCGCCGCGGCGGAACAGCTGCGTGCCCTCTCGGGCCGCGCGCACGCGCTGTTGACCTCGGTCTGCCTGCTGCGCGACGAACAGCGCATCTGGCATCACAACGCGCCCGCCCGGCTGGTCATGCGGCCGTTGAGCGAGGGCTTCATCGAGGCCTATCTCGACGCGGTCGGCGAGCCCGCGCTGCACGGCGTCGGCGCCTATCAGATCGAGGGACGCGGCGCGCAGCTCTTCGCGCAGATCGAAGGCGACGGCTTCGCCATCCAGGGACTGCCGCTCCTGCCGCTGCTCGAGATGCTGCGCCAGCACGGGGTGCTCGCCCGATGATCCTCTCGGGCCGCGCCCGTCTCGCCGGCGTCGTCGGATGGCCGGTCGCCCACTCGCGCTCGCCGCGGCTGCACGGCTACTGGCTGGAGCGCTACGGCATCGACGGCGCCTACCTGCCGCTCGCCGTCAAGCCCGAGGCACTCGCCGAAGCGCTACGCGGGCTGATGGCGGCGAGCTTTCGCGGCGTCAATTTGACCATTCCGCACAAGGAAGCAGCCGTCGCGCTGTGCGACGAGCTCGACACCGCGGCCCGGCGCATCGGCGCGGTCAACACGCTGTCGTTCGCGGCCGGCCGCGTGATCGGCAGCAACAGCGATGCCTTCGGCTTCACCGAGAACCTGCGCCAGGGCGCGGCGGCCTGGCAGGCCGCGGCCGGGCCGGCCCTGGTGCTCGGCGCCGGCGGCGCGGCCCGCGCGGCGGTCTGTGCGCTGATCGACGCCGGCGCGCCGGAGGTCCGGGTCTGCAACCGCACCGATGCCCGCGCCGAGCGGCTGGCGGCCGACTTCGGCGTGCCCGCGGTCGCCCAGCCCTGGTCGTCGCGGGCCGCGGCGCTGCGCGACGTCGCGCTGCTCGTCAACACGACCAGCCTGGGCATGCAGGGGCAGCCCGAGCTCGACCTCGACCTGCGCGCACTGCCGCAGGACGCGCTGGTCAGCGACATCGTCTATACCCCGCTCGAGACCGGACTGCTGGGACGCGCCCGCGCACGCGGCAACACGACGGTCGACGGCCTGGGCATGCTGCTGCATCAGGCACGCCCGGGCTTCGAGGCCTGGTACGGGGTCGCGCCCGCGGTCACGGACGAGCTCAGGTCCTTCGTGCTCGAGGCGCCGGCCGACGACGGGCCGTCTGCGGACCGCCGATGATCGTGCTCGGCCTGACCGGATCGATCGGCATGGGCAAGTCCACGGCGGCGACGATGCTGCGCCGCCTCGGCGTGCCGGTGCACGACGCCGACGCCGTGGTGCATGCGCTGCTCGGCCCGGGCGGTGCGGCGGTCGCGGCAGTCGGTGCCGCGTTTCCCGGCGTCGCCGCCGGCGGCGCGGTCGACCGCGGCAAGCTCGGCGCGCGGGTCTTCGGCGACGCCGCCGCGCTGACCCGGCTCGAGGGGATCCTGCACCCGATGGTGCGGCGGAGCGCACGGCGCTTTCTACTCCAGGCGGCGCGCCGGCGCGCGCCGCTGGCGGTGCTCGATATCCCGCTGCTCTACGAGACCGGCGCCGAGGCGATCTGCGACGCGGTGGTGGTAGTCAGCGCGCCGGCCTTCCTGCAGAAGGACCGCGTGCTCGGCCGCGGCGGCATGACGCCGGCGCGCTTCGCGGCGATCCAGGCGAAGCAGATGCCCGACGCGGAGAAGCGCCGCCGCGCCGACTTCGTGGTCGAGACGGGGCTGAGCCGCGGCGCGACCTTGCGTCGGCTCGAAGCCATCGTGACACTGCTGCGCAGCCGTCCCCGGTGCGCGCGGCGGACGCGGGTCTGGCCGCTCAGCGCCTGGGCGCGGCGTCCGACGGCCCCTGCGGCATCCACGACAAGGAGCGGCCATGCGTGAGATCGTCCTCGACACCGAGACCACCGGCCTCGACCCGGCCGCCGGGCACCGCATCGTCGAGGTCGCCTGTCTCGAGCTGATGCACCACATCCCGAGCGGCCGGCACTTCCGGCGCTATGTCAATCCGCAGCGCGACATGCCGGAAGAGGCGCGCGCGGTTCACGGCCTGACCGAGGAGTTCCTGGCAAAGCACCCGGTCTTCGCCGAGGTAGCCGACGAATTTCTCGAATTCATCGGCGACGCGCCGCTGGTCATCCACAACGCGCGCTTCGACATCGGGTTCCTCAACGCGGAGTTCGAGCGCCTCGGCCGGCCGCCCTTTCCCGAATCGCGGGCGATCGACACGGTGGCCCTGGCGCGCCAGCGCTTTCCCGGGGCGCAGGCCAACCTCGACGCGCTCTGCCGCCGCTTCGAGATCGACAATTCGGCGCGCGCATTTCACGGCGCGCTGCTCGACTGCGAGCTCCTGGCCGAGGTCTATCTGGAGCTGCGCGGCGGACGGCAGCCGGGCTTCGACCTCGACGCCGGCGCGCGCGGCGGCGCCGCCGCGGCCGGCGCCCCGAAGCGCTCCGCCCGCCCGGCCCGGCCGCACGCGCCGACGCCGGAAGAGCGCGCCGCGCACGAGGCGCTGCTCGCGCGGATCAAGGATCCGATTTGGAACAGCTAGATTCGAAGGCCGCGGCCGGGATCCGCGACGGGAGGATCAGCCGGCGTCGGCCGGCGCCGCGGCCTCGCTCGCCGGCGCGTCCGGCTTGGGCAGCGTCCCCTTGAGGTTCTTCTCGTAGAAGATCTCGAAGTCGATCGGATTGACGATCAGCGGCGCATAGCCGCCGTCGCGCACTACGGTCGCCAGGATGCCGCGCGCGAAGGGAAACAGATGCCGCGGCGTCTCGACCAGAAGCAGCCGCTCGACCTCCGCCTCGGCAAGCTCCGCGCCGACCGTCGCCAGCCCGGCGTAATGCAGCTCGACCAGGAAGGCGACGGAGTCGTCCGGCTTGGTGGCGCTGGCGCGGATGCTGAGGATGATCTCGTAGCGCCGCTCGGTGAGGGCGGTCGGCGTCAGGTCCATCTGGATGGAAAGCCGCGGCCGGTTGCCCGAGATGTCGTCGTAGATCCCCGGCGCGTTGGGGTTCTCGAAGGAGAGGTCCTTGACGTACTGCCGATCGATGATCAGCGGCTGCGACGGCGGGGTCTTCGGCATGGGCGGCTCCGGATTGTGCGCGGCGCTTGGCTAGCATGCCTGCCGGGCGTGCACAACAACCGCCGGACCCACGTCGGCCTCTCCGTATACGCCCCGGCCGCCCGGCCCGGCCGCCCGGCCCGTCAGCCCTCCGACAGGGCGTCCGGCGGGGCCGCGTCCAGGTCGAATGGCAGCACCCTCCCGTTCTCCACCGCCTGCCCGGTGAGCCCGCGGATGAAGCCCCAGTGCGAGACCACGACGACCTCGCGCCAGTCGGCGATCTCCGCCATGCTGTCGCGAAAGCAGCCGCAGCGCAGCAGCAGCTCCGCCTCGGTCTCTTCCGGCTCCGGCCACCAGCGCTCGGGCAGAGCCCCGAAGTCGAAGTGCGGCCAGCGGCTGTTCAGCTCGGAGCGCGGCGAGCCGATGTCGCAGGCGAAGAAGGCGCGCTCGCGCACCAGCGGCTCGATGGCGACGGGCAGGCCGAGGCGCTCGGCGATGATCTCCGCGGTGTGCAGCGTGCGGCTGTAGGGGCTCGCCAGGATGCGGCGCACCGCATGCCCCGCGAGCGCCTCGGCGGCCGTCTCGGCCTGCTGCAGGCCGACCTCGGTCAGGCCGGGATCGACGATGCCGGGGTCTTCCCGCGTGACGTTGAACACCACGTTGAAATGCGACTGGCCGTGCCGCACGAGGATCATCTGCGCACCTCTCCGCCGGCATCCTCGGGGATCTCCCGCGGGGCCCCTTCGCGGCGGTCCTCGGTCACGTCGTCGAATTCGCCGTCGATCACCGGCCCGGGCCCCGGCCCCCGGCGTCGTGCCCCGGGTCCGCCCGGGCCGTGCGGCGGCGGGCCGCCGCGCATATGGACCCGGGTCTCCATGTGCCGGGCGATCCAGCGCCCCACCGTCTCGCGCAGCAGG
>Ga0102952_1000228_pt1 | contig 25063 bp, 29 predicted proteins | sample SalPon2A_C_D1_MG_FD_78506 | JGI IMG/M metagenome (GOLD analysis project Ga0102952, IMG submission 78506) | Soil microbial communities from South San Francisco under conditions of wetland restoration - Salt Pond MetaG R2A_C_D1_MG | ecosystem: Environmental > Terrestrial > Soil > Wetlands | place... | reverse complement strand
TTCGGTCCTTAAGAGAAGAAACAACAGTTGTAGCAGATATAATTTTGGAGACAATTTTCGGATCAACTTTAGTGTCAGATACGGATTTTATAATTTCCATTGCAGTCAATTTTGATATTGGTTTTTTTGAACTGTGAGCCAATTGAACCAAAATTCCTGCAATTTTATGGGTTACACGAAATGGTATTCCCTCCAAAACTAATTTTTCAGCAATGTCTAACGCAATTAGATTGCTTGATTCGGTGACTTTTTTCATTTGTTTTTCGTTTACTTTCATTGTAAGAAACACTGATTTTAAAATTAACAATGCGCTGATAGATGTTTTTGATGTAGACCAAATAGAGGATTTGATTTGTTGCAAGTCACGACCGTATCCAGATGCTAGACCTTTAATGGTGGTTAGAATTGCAGTAAGATTGCCTATAACTTCAGCAGTTTTTCCTCTTGTCAGTTCTAAAATATCAGGATTCTTTTTTTGAGGCATTACACTTGATGGTGATGTAAACTCGTCAGACAACTCAATGAAAGAAAATTCCGAGGTGGACCAGATTATAAAATCTTCAGAAATCTTACTTAGATTAGTCATTAAAATTGAAATCATAGCAACATATTCGGCTACAAAGTCTCGTGTGCTTGTTGCATCAATAGAATTTTCAACAAGACCATCAAAACCCAGCATCTTCGCAGTGACATATCTATCAATTGGAATGCTTGTTCCACCAACAGGTCCTGCACCAAGTGGACTTTGGTTTATTCGTTCAAAGGTTCCAAATAATCTTTGAAAATCCCTTAACAAAACATCTGCATGTGCCAAAAGATAATGAGAGAAAAGACCAGCTTGAGCTTGTTGAAGATGAGTATAAAGTGGCATGATTGTTTTTTGATGATTTTTAGCCACAGAAACTAGAGCTTCAACAGTATCTAAAAGATGATTACAGATAATGTTAGTATCATCTCTAATTTTCATGCGAATATCCAAGGCAACTTGATCATTACGTGATCTTGCGGTATGCATTTTTCCTCCACTTGCCATTCCAGCTTTTTTGATAACCATAGATTCAATTAACTCATGAATATCTTCTGCTCCAGATGCTGAATCAAGTTTTTCATTTTTCAGATCCTCTAAGGATGATAAGATTTTTTTTGCATCGTTTTTTGTAATGATATTATTTTGAAATAACATCAAAGTGTGAGCTTGACTTCCAATAATATCATAAAATGCAATATCAGAATCATCATTAATGGATGAAACATAATCTAAAGTTATATCACTTAAATCAGTACCAAGGCGTGAACGATACACTATCTAAGGTTCTAAAATGGTTATATATAGCATCGACGCTTTTGCCGACATGAGCCAAGATATCAAACAACTTCGAGTGAAATTATTTGATGAATTATCAAAGATTGTGGATCCTGAAATCAATACATCAATTGTTGAATTAGAATTAATTGATGAGGTAGACATCAACAACAGCAATGTTAAAGTTGATTTGCATCTTACTAGTCCATTCTGTCCAGCAGTATTTGGTTTTAAGATTTGTCAAGACATCCATGATAACCTTTTGAAGGTAGAGGGTGTAAATGATGTTAAAGTTAATGTTTCAAACCACTTTATGGCTGAACAAATTAACAATCAAGTAAACAATAGCCCAAATCCAAAAAAATAGATTAACTTCTAAAACCAAGCAGGTATCCACGAAGTAGTTGAATTCCCATTGCAGGATCAACTCCTTTTGGACATACTTGACTACAAGAACCCGCAAAATGGCATCTCCAGATTCCGTGAGAGTCATCAATTATTTTAAGTCTAGAATCTTTTCCTTTATCCCTACTATCTGCAACATATCGGTATGCTTGGGCCAATGCTTGAGGTCCAACAAAGGAAGAATCAGTTGCCATTGTAGGACATGCAGAATTACATAAACCACATTTTATACAATTAGCAAATTGTATGTATTGCTCTACTTCTTCAGGAGACTGTAGAAATTCTCTTTCGTCAGATTCTAGCTCCGAATCATCTCGTATTAGATATGGTTTAATTTTTTGATGAGTATCAAACAATCTTTCAAATTTTACTGCCAAGTCACGAATAATTGGAAAATTATTCATAGGTTCAACTGTAACAACATTAGAATTTAGTTCACTAATTTTTGTAAAACATGCCAGTCTTGGTTTTCCATTAATCATCATACCACATGAACCACATGTAGCTTGCCTACAAGAATAACGAACTGCTACAGAATGATCAAAGTGTTTTTTCACATCAAGGATTGCCTCTAAAACAGTAGTCCATCTCTCGTAAGTAACTGTGAACTCCATAAATTGACTAGAACCATCATGTTCCGGATTAAATCTTGAAATCCTTAGAAGAATTGAGTTGGAAGAAGATAATGATGTAGATGTTTGTTCATCTGCAATTCCAGATACTTGAGCCATTTCTAAACCATCCCCATATTGGTCATAATAATTGTTCTTGAACCATATGTTATTAATGCAATCATTGCAGCAAGGCACCCATAAGAAACAGCTTTTTCATAAGTTCTTCCTTGTTTTAACTCCAGTAAAATAACTCGAAGTCCATTAAATCCATGAACGGCAAGCAAAATGAGAATCAATTCCAGCATTGCAGCATATGGAATGAATCTGTAGTTAGCAAGGACGCTTTCATATTCTAAGGATTCTGCAAATCCCTGCGTGAGACGCATTAAAATGTGAACTGCCACTAATGCTACTGCAGCTAGGGCAGTACCATAGTGAATTTTCATAATTGTACTTTCTTTCATATCATTCACCAAACATTACCGCCAGACCATACATCATTGCAACTGCTGCAAGAACAATTGCTGAGTAAATTCCTATTTTGTGTCTGTAATTTTGTGATGCTGGATCATATGGGTAATCAGGTCTCGCAGGTTTTCCCACACCAATTCCTCCATGTCCCAACATCACTCTAATGCCATTAACAGTATGAAATACACACATTGCAATCACAATTGCCAAAATTGCGTGTCCCTCAGTGGTTTGAGTTAATTCAAGAAATTCATTCCATCCCACTTGTCCTCTTAGAATATTACTTGTTTCGTAAATATGACCAATAAAATATGCTAACAATCCTAATCCACTTAATCGCATTAACCAGTATGCAACACGTTCAATTCCATACCGACCTGGATTTATCATTCCTTTAATTCCTTCTTTATGTTCATCTTGAGTCATCTAATACTTCCTCTCCACTGGTTGATATTTTGTAATTGTCACTGGATGTGTTTTCATGATTGGTTCATTTGGATCATAGTAAGCAAGTGTATGATGTAAAAAATTTGCATCATCACGTTTTATATAATCAGTTCTTGCATGTGCTCCGCGTGATTCCTTTCTATTAATTGCACCTAGCAACACAATTTCTGCTACTCTGAACATAGAATCAAGTTCCATTACATTTGAAAAGTTGGTATTGTATTCTTTTGCTTTATCATCTACATGTTTCCAAGTCTGTTTTTTTAGCTCGCGAATTTTCTTGAGACCTTCAACAAGATTAGTTTCATTTCTGTAGACATATGCTTTCTCATTCATGGTATCAGTTAGTTGCTGCCTAATTTCATATGGATTGACATCACCATTACCTCGAAAGATTCCATCATAGATTCTCTTTTCTTCTGCTGCAACCAAGTGATGTGGCCAGGGATTTGAAGAGTCATTACTCATAGCATATTCTGCTGCCAATTCGCCCGTGATTTTACCCCAAACGATACATTCTGAGGTGGAATTTGCACCTAAACGGTTTGACCCATGGACACTATTGCAGGCAGCCTCACCTGCAGCCCAAACTCCTTGAATTTCAGTTGCACCGTCAATATTTGTATGAAGTCCACCCATCATATAATGACAAACAGGTCTAATGTCAAGCAAATCGTCAGCAGGATCTATGCCAGAGAATTTTATAGATATTTCTCTAATACCACCTAATTTTTCCTTGATTTTTTCATCTCCAAGATGTCTCAAATCAAGTTTCATGCAATCAACACCAGTCTCATGTTTGAATCCACGACCTTCCTGAATTTCAGTCATGATTGATCTGGATACGATATCACGAGGAGCTAATTCCATTTTACCAGCAGCGTATGTTTTCATAAATCGTTCACCTTTATTGTTAAGAAGATAACCACCTTCTCCTCTTGCACCTTCCGTAATCAGAATTCCAGATGGTAAAATTCCTGTGGGATGAAATTGTACAAATTCCATATCTTTCAGTGCCATACCAGCACGCAATCCCATATCCAAACCATCAGGGGTTGATGAAAGGGCATAAGTTGAAAAGCTGTACAATCTTCCTGCGCCACCAGTAGCAATAATAAGAGATTTTCCTTTGATAGTGTAAAATGTACCAGATGATAATTCTATCGCAGTAACACCCATGAATTTTTTTCCATCATGAATAATTGATGTTACAAACCATTCGTTAAGATATTCAATATTTTCAAATTTTTGACATGTGTCATACAAAGTTTGCATTTCAAAGAAACCTACTTTGTCTGATGCATATGTTGCTCTAGGAAAACTATAACCACCAAAATTTCGTTGATCTATTCTTCCATTTGGTCTTCTAGACCATGGCATTCCCCAATGATCTAATTGATGAATTTCTTGAGGCATTTCAACACAAAGTCTTTCAGCAACGTCTTGGTCTGCAAGAAAATCACTTCCTTTTACAGTATCATAAACATGAGATTCGATTGTATCTCCTTCCTCCTCAAAAAGTACCGCCGCTGTTCCTCCCTCTGCTGAAACAGAATGAGAACGCATTACTTGAACTTTTGAGACGACACCGATTTTGAGATGAGGTCCCTTTTTTGCAGCTGCTATTGCTGCTCTTAATCCAGCAAGGCCAGATCCACAAATTATCAAATCAAATTCTAAGGATTCTACCATTGTTAGTCAAACTTCGCTGTAGGCGAGATAAATATGTAGTAATTGTTAGGCATAAACCGAAATATTGAAATATATCGCTAGTGATATCGCTAGTGATGATTTCAGAATGGTTTCAAAGAGTAGGAAGTTCAGTTCCAAGAGGGTTTTCACGATATTTCATTTTAGAACTATTACAAAAGAAACCACATACAGGTACAGAAATTATCAATTATGCATCAGATCAAAGTAATGGAATATGGAAACCATCTTCAGGGTTGATCTATCCATTGTTAGGAAGATTGCTGGATGAAAAATTGATTGAGGAGACAAAAGATGGAAGATATCAGATTACAAAAAAAGGAGTTGAGACTGCACACGATGTTGACAAAGTCAATGATATCGTAAAAAAGCAATTAGATGTTCTTTTCAGACTAGGAAATGTAGGTAGATTTGTTGCATTGGATTTACTTGATAAAATCTCTAGCATTGGATCGATTCTTAGCTCAAACATATCAAATATGACTGATGAAGAAACTGAGAAATATAGAAAATTCCTTCAAGACGAATTAAAGAAAATGGATGAAAAAAGTTCAAAGAAGAAAGGAAAAGAGATCAAAATAGAATAATTTTTTGAAAAGTAAAAATTTATCTAATTTTTAAAATTATTATGGTATTGCTTACCAAAGAGTAAAGATCCATGGTTTTTGGATCATGGTTTGGGAGATTACTTGATGATTATGATCTAGTTTTGATGTTGCCTGTAATTTCATTAATATCATTATGCTATTTTTTCCTGCTGAAGATCCAACGTTTTCACTTTTAGTAACATTTGCATCTTATATCATTATATTGATTATGCGACCATTTTATGAGATATTCTTTGGAAATTTTGGTGATGAGCACAGAAGAAAAAGCAATGATCATCATAATTATGGGTTTTCTGGTGCAATATTTGCTACAGGCCTTTTACTAACATGATAAATGATCGGATTGAGGATACCAATTTCGTTAATAGGATTACGATTAATGTAGTGATTCTTTGTAAGGGGATATGGAATTGTAATTACAATGGAAACAGTACTAAAAGAAAAGAGAGACATTCTTTCTAGATTTTTGTAAAGTGGATTTAATTTTGGTTCACATGCACCTTTAATTGCAGTAACAATGTTATCAAAAGGCACCGAATTAATTCCAATCTTATTTGGAATTAACATAATTATCAATTTAGCAATTATTTTAATTGGTGCTAAAATCAATCCTGAAACAAGGGATGTTAGCAATCCTATGACATTATTTTAAAATCATAAATAATTCATACAAGAAATAGATTCATGAAAAATTTACGTAGTATGTTAAAGTCAAGTAAGCCTCTTGTTATTCCTGGGGTTTATGATGCTATTGGTGCTAAAATTGCAGAAAAAGTTGGTTTTGAGGCAATGTTTCAGACAGGTTATGGAACTTCTGCAACTTTATTTGGTATGCCAGATTATGGGTTCATTGGTGCAACTGAAACAGTAGATAATGCTAGAAGAATATGCAGAGCATCTTCAGTTCCAGTAATTGTTGATTCTGATACAGGTTATGGAAATGCTCTAAGTGTTTGGAAATTAGTACAAGAACTTGAATCTGCAGGAGCTTCTGGTATTTTTCTAGAAGATCAGAAATGGCCTAAGAGATGTGGACATATGCAAGGAAAAGAAGTAATTTCACAAGAAGAATACACAGAAAAATTAGGAGCAGCGTTAGATGCACGAGAAAATAAAAATTTTATTGTTGTTGCTAGAACAGATGCAAGAGATACAGAAGGATTAGATGAAGCAATTGAACGAGGCATTAAAAATAAAAAAACTGGAGCAGATGCGATATTTATCGAGGCACCTAGATCATTAGAGGAAATGAAAACAATTGGAAAGTCAATCAAAGCTCCTCTAGTTGCAAATATGATAGAAGGTGGAGCTACACCATTAAGTTCTTCTGAAACATTAAACAAGATAGGATTTAAGATAATACTCTATCCACTTTCAGTGTTATTTGTAAACACATTTGCTACAATGAGCATTTTAAAAGAATTAAAGAAGACAGGGACTACAAAAAAATTTAAACAAAAAATTGTGAATTTTGATCAGTTTAATGATTTAGTAGATTTACCAAGGTTTAGAAAAATGGAAAAACAATACGGAACTACAAAAAGAGAATAAAATAAAAAATTTCAAGTAAAGTATGGTTAAGATGTAACTCTCTTTACTTCAATTTCTATTGTCGAAACATTTCTAGTTCTACCGTCTTGGGACTCTAATGATTCTGAGCCAATTTTGATTTCTCCGATAGAGTAGCCTGCATTTTCTGTTTTTCTTGCAATGATTTGAGCTACATCCACAGCACGACCTATGCTGAGTCCTCTAGCTTTGATGTTGACGGAAGGTAAGTTTGCCAATTGAATTAGCGCGGATGTTACATATGCCATCAATGGTTTCTTACCAATGAATACGGTGTCTCGGGTTTCATTTGACATATTACATTTGTTATTTAACGATAATTTAAAGCTAGGAGAGTTTTACTGAATTAAATAAAAAGAATTTGAAAGATTGGAACTAATATTAACCGGAAAAAATGAATTTTCTCGGAACTTGGAACATATTTCAAAAGTTTTAGATTTATACAGCAGTGAAGAGAAAATCAAAAATTTGGAACAGACAAATAATCCAGTAATTTTAGAAAAAATAATTTCAAAATTAAATGATAGAGATATTCAGGTTAGAGGAGAAGCATTTGGTTTACTCTTATTAAATAGGAATAACATTGTAGAGATTTTAATTAAAAATTTGAATTCCACAAGTAAAGACATTAGAGCCTATTTGTCACTAGTGTTAGCAAATAGAAATGAGACATCATCCATTCCAGAAATAATGAAACTTGTAAAAGATGAGCATTCCATAGTAAGATCATGTGCACTTGGCGCACTAGGTCATCTTAAAGCCCAAGAAGCCAAAAAGATTTTTCTGAATTCACTTTCTGATTCAAATATGGAAGTAAAAAAGAGTGCACTTCAAGCAATTATTGAACTAAATATTATGATTTCAGAAGAACAGATCAATAGTATTCTTAAAGAAAAAGATCATGAAATTGAAAGAATGATTTCTCAATTTAAAAAAAGTGGACCGGAAGGGATTTGAACCCTTGATCCGATGCATGCCATGCACCTATCCTACCAGACTAGACGACCGGCCCAATTATCAGAATTCTGATCGAAATACGTTTTTCAAATTGGTTATTAACGTTTAGCGGTATGAAAGAAAATCTAAGTATGAAATTAACACAATATATTTAACCGTGGAAATATTGATTCAATCGTTATGGTAGTAGATAACAAAGCAACTATCACTTATGTTCAATTATTAAAAGAAGATCTTGTAATTATTAGACTGGTACCAAAAGACGGTCCTGTTCCAGATTACAAAGCAGGTCAATTCATCACATTAGGATTGCCAAATCCTTTAGAGGGGGGTAAAATTGTTAGACGTGCTTATTCAATTGCATCCCATCCAGAAAATAGAGAATACATTGAGCTAGTAATAAGATGGGTAAGAAAACCACTTCCAGGTAGATTAACTACACAGATATTTAATGCAAAAGAAGGAGACGAAATTCTTTGGCTAAAGCCTACGGGTAGAGCTTTATTGATTAATGAAGAACTACCAAACGGTGAAAAAGACAATAGAAGGATTGTTTGTATTGGTGGTGGTACAGGTCTTGCGCCATTTGTAAGCTATGCACAGCATCTTCATGATTCTGGAGATAAGCGAGAGATCATTGTTTTACATGGAGCAAGTTATGTGGATGAATTGAGTTACAAAGATTTACTAACTGATTTGGAGTACAAAAGTGAGAAAAGAGGCAAGAGTGAATGGAATTTCAAATACAGAGCTGCAATCAGCAGACCACAGGAATGGTTTAATAGATCATGGTCTGGTCAAGTCGGAAGAGTTGAGACTTTCCTAAGACCGAGAGATAGCGGAATGTCTCCACTTGAAGAATTGATCGGTGATAAAATTACTAAAGAAAATACAATGTTCTATGTTTGTGGATGGCAAGGAACAATTGATGGTGTTATGGATTTCTTAAAACCAAAAGGTTTTGCCACAGAGCATGACAAACGAGAAGACGGTAGCTTTGAAGTCAAATACGAATCATACGGATAAAAAAATTTAAAAAAATAATTTTTTATAAATCAATCATTGAAATATGAGATTTGATCAGGATATAGTAATTGATTACCGCATTATATCTCGCTCATCTAAATCCAGTAACTAATGCTCATGTGGAGATAATTTCAGACCTAAAAAAAGAGGCAGACGTTGTAAAAGTCATGCCTGTAGTTTTCAAAGAGGATGAGAGAGAGATAAACAGTAAGAGTTTTCCATTTAACTTTGAAATCAGGAAAAAAATGCTAATGTCGGTTTTTGGTGATTCAATTCAGATCACTGATGATTATACATTTTTTGCTCCATTCAAAAAATACTTGCCTCCATTATTAGCTCCTAAATCATGGCAATTAAGAAAACAAGTTCTTCGTGGAGTTGAAGGAGATTTTTTTTCATATACAGGAGATAAGGCTGAAGGTTATATGCTAAAAATTTACAGATTAAAACCAAGAAGGGGTGAGAGAAAGATGCTTTCAGCTTCATCAGTTAAAGAAAAATTGTTTGATGCCGCACTAGGAAAAAAGTCATCATGGAAAGAAGACGTTCCAAAAAGCATAGCAAAAATAATTGAAGATGATTGGGAAACCGTGGAAAAATTTGCCAAATCAGAAGATACAACTAGAAGAGTTGCAGGAATGAAATTCCCTAAAGAGGGATGGTCAGAAAACACTTGACAGCCATCCAGAAACTAAACGAAACCTTAGATATGAGTGAAAATAGATTAATACACATCGCGTAAAAGTGTCCTATGAAACTTCCACTTTCAAAATACGTCTGGTTTGACGGAAAATATGTCTTAACGGAAAAAGCCAATGTGCCAATAACAACTCATGCAATTCATTATGGAACATCGATCTTTGAGGGAATTAGAGCATATTGGAATAGAAGAAATCTCCATGTGTTTAGATTGGATGAACATGTTAAACGATTTAGAAGATCAGGTCAATTTTACAATATTTCATTAAATTTCTCAGATAACGAAATTACAGATGCAATTATAGGTATTTGTAAAAAAAATAAGATCAAAAAATCATGCTATATCAGACCATTTTATTTTGTAGGAGATTATGGAATTAATCTTCATGTAACTGAAATGGCTCCAACGAATGTTGCAATTTTTACATTTCCTTTTGGGGATTTATTCAATAAGAATGGAATAACTGCAGGAATCGTATCATGGAGAAAATTCTCAGATATGTCTACACCACCACAAGCAAAAATGGGTGGAAATTATCTAAATTCCATAATCGCAACACAAGAAGCAAAAAGAAATGGTGTTGATGAAGCAATTTTACTAGATCATAATGGAAATGTTAGCGAGGCACCAGGTGAGAATATCTTCATTGTAAGGGATGATCAATTATTAACACCATCACTCACATCATCAGCACTTGAAGGAATTACACGAGATTCAATTATCAAAATTGCAAGAGATTTGGATATAGATATCATTGAAAGAGACATTACAAGAAGTGAGTTAATTATATCAGATGAAGTTTTTCTGACAGGAACAGCAGCTGAGATTACTCCAGTAATAGAAATTGATTCAAAAAAGATTGGAAATGGGAAACCTGGTGATATTACAATAAAGATGATGCAGGAATATACAGATATAGTAATGAACAAAAATGATGACTATTCTTATTGGTTAACTAAGGTGTATTAGATGAAAATTGTTCAAATTGGAATTGGTGGATGGGGCAAAAACCATACTAGAGTTTTATCCCAATTAGGAGTTTTAGTTGCAGTATGTGACGCAAATTCTGAAAGAAGTGAAGAATATGGGGAAAAATATTCTGTAAATCATTATGAGACATTAGATGACTTACTAAATTCTGTAGATTTTGACGGTGCCTTTGTTGTTACACCTACATCAACGCATACAGTGATTGTAGAAAAATTGTTAGAGGCAAAAAAGCATGTATTTGTTGAAAAACCAATGACATACAAATCTGAAGATGGTGAAAAACTTGCAAGACTTGCAGAAAAAAACAAGGTAATTCTTACATGTGGATACATCGAACGATTTAATCCAGCAGTAGATATTGTAAAAAAAATGGTTAAAGAAAAGAAATTTGGAGATCTGGTAATGTTAGAATTTCACCGTGAAAATAGGATGCCTCTACATATCAAAGATGTTGGAATTATTTATGATACATCTGTTCACGATATTGATACTGCAAATTGGTTGTTTGATGATGTGCCTTATGTGATATTTGCAAAAGCAGGAAAAATAAAACATGAACATGAAGATTTTGCAAGTATAATGTTAGGATACAAAGATGATAAAGTTGCAATTATTTCATCTAATTGGATAACACCAAAAAAACTTAGAAAGTTCAATGCGGTTTGTACAGATGCAATAATTTCTTCAGATTTTATTACTCAAGAAATTATCGTGGAGAAGGACGAGGAAACTCAAACGGTACAAAATGAAAAACAAGAGCCATTATTGTTAGAAATTCAAAGTTTTCTAGGGGCTATTGAAGGTAAAAATGAACAAATTGTCAAATCACAAGAAGCGATCAATGTTACAAAAATAGCTGAAGCTGCACTTTTATCTAGCCAAAAAGGAATAGCAATCTATCTGGATCTAAAATGAATAAAACGATGATGGATATTTTGGCATGTCCAATTGACAAAAATCATCCTTTAGAATTATTTGAAATTAATGAAAAAGATGATGTCATATCAGAAGGAGTATTATTTTGTACAAAATGTTCTAGATTTTATCCAATAATTGAAGAAATTCCAATTATGTTACCTGATGAATTACGAGACAAAAAACAAGAGATGGAATTTTTAAGAAATAATAAGAATACACTACCTGAAAAAATTATTACAAAGGCAAACCCATGGCATTTGTAAGATAATGGTTACAAATTTTATTTCTGAAAAAGCCAAAATTGGTAAAAATGTACAGATTTGGCATTTTTCATATATTGGTGATGATGTAGAAATTGGAGATAATGTCAAAGTTGGTTCTCTTGCACATATTGACTACAATGTAAAAATTGGTGCAGATACAAAAATTGAAGGTCAAGTATATCTTCCACCACTATCAAGAATTGGAAAAAATGTATTCATTGGCCCTGCTGTAGTATTAACAAATGATCCTTTTCCTATGTGTGACAAAATGATAGGGGTTACAATTGAAGATAATGTAGTAATTGGTGCACGTGCAGTTATCAAAGCAGGTGTAACTGTGGGAAGAAATAGTGTTGTTGCAATGGGAGCAGTTGTAACAAGAGATGTTCCTGAAAATTCAGTTGTTATTGGATCTCCTGCAACAATTAGATACACTAGAGATGAATATGATAAAAAACAAAGAAATTGGAAAGAAAGTTAGGATTTAATTTCTTTTCTGAAAATCATATTTTTTAATTTTGATAGAATTAAAATCCACACCACAACTAAAACAATAGCAATTATTGCTTTGATAACAGATGCAATAAACCAATCAAGATCACCAAATCCAGAAATAGATATTGGTCCTAGAAGTGTAACAACAATTCCACCTCCAACAAGAATCAAAATCCACATTACAAATAAAAATCCAAATAAACCAGATTTCAAAATGATATCCTCATCAAAAATGCAGTGATTACAGCCAAAATTCCTGAAAAAATAGATAGTTTGAAAATTGCATAGCCTACCTGTTTTTCAGACAATGGGCCTTTGGCAAGAATTAGTCTTACCAAAGTTACAGGGGCAGTTTTATCATCAGTTGCCTTTAGTCTAAAATCTTCAGTATGATCCACAGGTTTTCCTTTGACTTGTCTGTGTTCTACAATGCGTTTTACGCTTGATAAAAACAAAAAGGAGTTTATTACAGCAGGCAATAGTGCAACTGCTGCAATAATTTCTACGCCCCCTACAATAGCAATTGCGCCATACATTGCACCTAAGGTTAAAGCTCCAGAATCACCAGGAAAAATTTTACTTGGAATTTTATGATATTTGTAAAACGCTAATGAAACAAATCCAAGAGGCAAACTAACTATTGCAATTTCATAATTTTGTACGATAAATAAGCAGATGGATAATGAAAAGCTTGTAATCACCATAAAACCACTAGCAACACCATTAAGAACATCAATTGAATTGATTGTATTTCCAGTTATAGGAATCATAAGAATTATCAATGCAAGATACAATATGGGAATCTGAACTGTTCCAAAAATTGGAAATGCAAGATCCGAGTCATATGCACCAAATACAATAATAGGAATTGCTGCGATTGCAAGTGCTACAGGTTTAAACCAGCCTCCCATTACTTTTCTATCATCAACATAACCAATTACAAAAGCAGCGGTAGTTGTAATAATTATTGCAAGAATTACATTCATCTGTAAAAATGTATAAAGTATAATTTCTGATGCAATGATTCCAGCAATTATTGAAGGGCCACCAGGTCTAACTACCATTACATCTTCTTGTTTGTTCATGTCCTTTACAACAAGATTTCTTTTTTCTAAGAATTTGATTAGTGGGGGAGTCATTGCAAATACAATAAAGAATGCAACAATGCAAGAAAGAATTGTTGGAATTATTAATTCAATCAATTATCTAACCTTTCGTAACTCTGCTTTTATGTTATCTGCAATGGTTGAACCAATTTTATCAATTTCTGCTAATTTATTTACAGAGATTTTTGCTAAATCATCTAGATTCTTTATTCCATGCTTGTAAAGAATTCTGGATCTAACTCTTCCTATTCCTCTAACTCGGACTAAATCAAGCAGTTCTTCCTTTATTCCATAAGCTATTCGTTTCCTTAGATCACCAAGTTCTTCAAGCAAGTCAGCCCTCTCAACATGCTTTGAGATCTCTCTAAGACAGTAAGCAAGCCAATCCGCATTTTCAGTCATCCTATGCATGTCTCCAGACTCTATTCCGAGGTTATCAGAGAGTGATAATTCACTAGATTCAGTAATCCACGCCTGTAAGGCCAAAAGACTTCTTGAGCAATCATATTCTGATATAGGTTCTAGCAATTCTGAAGAATTATTCTCAATCATCAGGCTAGCTGATTCATAATCTTTTTGTCGAAGTGAAAACTTTGGAAAAAACTCTTCACAATTAGTAATCAAATGTAAAAATCCAAAGGTATGTTTTCTTTCTTGAGATATGTTTTCAATAGCATCTCGAAAATATGTTGCAGTCAAAGGATCAATGTATAGCATTGATGTCTTTTTTCCAAATTCAGTAGCTGCATATCGTTCACCTTTTTTAATGATCAAATATTGACTAGAAAGAAAACGTAATGAAATATCAATTGCAAATTTTATTGTGGGTTTTCTTGATTGTGATCCTCCTAACGTTTGTAAAAAGAATTTCAAGATCTCTTCTTTTTTTATTCCAGGATGAGTTACTATAACACTGAGAATATGTGTTCTCAAAGATTTATCATCGGTGATTTTTGAGACTATGGGTTCAGGTTCTCCGTTAATATAATATTCGATTAATTCATCAGTGTTTCCATTTCCAACAATTATAGATTCTCCATAATCATCATATTGTGGTCTACCAGCTCTTCCACAAAGTTGTTTGTATTCTAAGACACTGATTGGTCTATTTGCCCCAACTTTAGCATTGTATCTATTAATATTTGAAATTACAACTCTTCTTGCAGGAAGATTAACTCCAGCAGCTAAAGTAGGAGTAGACGAAAGAAGTTTGATTGTACCCTTACGAAATTCTGTCTCAATTATCTCTCTACATTTTTGATTCAATCCGGCATGATGAAATGCAACCCCTTTTTTTACAAGTAAAGATAATGTTTTTACTAATTCTGTATGTTCATTTTCAGATAAAATTTTTTTTGATGTCTTTTCTAATTCTGTTAGTTCCTTTTTTTCTAAAATTTGAGCAATAGCATCTGCAGCTTTTGTTGCAAGTGATTTTGAACGGGTTCTAGTTTCTGCAAATACAAGTGATTGACCTCCTTCTTTCACGGATTGTATGCCTAAATCTATGGGGATTCCACGTAAACTACGCTCAACTTCAAAGGTTTTACCGTCATTCATAGTCACCTCATCTCCATCACATACACCTTCTGAAAGTGGAACTGGTCTCCAGTCATTTTTTACAAGTGTACATCCAAGCCAATCAGCAATCTCATCAGAGTTTGTAATTGTTGCACTAAGACCTACAATCTGAGGTTTTGTATCTAACAGTTTTAGCTGAGTAAGAATCATCTCTAATGTTGGGCCTCTATTTTCATCACCAATTAGATGCACTTCATCAGAAATAACCAATCCAATTTCTTCAACCCATTCTATACCATGTCGGATAATAGAATCCATTTTTTCATTTGTTAAGATCAATACATTACAAGTCTCTAAATTTTTTTCAATATTTTCAAAATCGCCTGTAGATATACCAACTTTAATTTTTTTACCTAGAGGAATTTTCTCTAATTTTTTAAATTCTGAAAATTTTTCAGCAGCTAAGGCGCGCAACGGACTGAGATAAATGACCTTCCCGTTATTTTTTGAAAGATAACTAAGCATTGCAAGCATTGCAATCAATGTCTTTCCACTTGCAGTAGGAGCTGAAACTAGAATACTTTTTCCATCAAGCAGTCCAGCTTTTACACTATCGGCTTGTGGAGGATATAGTGTTTCAAAACCTTGGGATTTTAAAAAATCAATTGCAGGATCAGGAAATTCTAATTTTTCTATTTTCATACTCGGTTATAGTGACCGGGTTTTGATTCATAAATAGATGCTTCTCTGAGCATTCTTCTGATATAGTTTCTTGCCTCTTCTTCTGTGAATTTTTCACTCTTTTCTAGTTCTTTGACAAATGTTCTTTCATCTACTGGAACTTTATTGTCACCTTCAAGACTTTTAAGAACATCCATAAATAATTGCATCTTTGAAACTTCACTTCTGGGTTTTCCTTGTAATACTCCAAGATCAACTTTACCAGTATTGACATCAACCCCTGCATCCTGAAGCATGCTCTCAATTAGAAATATTGCACGGATAGCATCTTCCTCTTCAACCTTGTCTTTCATGAGTAATCTTGCTCTTGCAGTTGAAAGTCTAATGATTCCTTCAAGTTGTCTAGGGGTAACAGTAATCATTTCTTCAGATTCCACATTTCTCATCTGAAGATAATAGGCTAAAATTTTTTCTTCTGCTTCTTTTGTCATGTCAGGAACTCCACGTTTTGCATATGAAAGGTATTTTGTTAGTAAATCAACTTCAATGACAGATTTTTTGTCTGTTCCCTGTGTGGTATTTCTTTGAATAATGTGTCTTGCAATCTTTTCATCTCGTTCTTTAGTTGGAATATCTCTTACAACAAAGATCAGGTCAAATCTAGTAAGTAATGGAATAGGCAAATTTACATTTTCTGTAATATTTTTGAATGGATCATATTTTCCATACATCGGGTTTGCTGCAGCTAAAATCGAAGTTCTGGCATTTAGTGTAGCTACAATACCACCTTTTGCAATACTTGCTGATTGTTGCTCCATGACTTCGTGTAAAGCACTTCTATCCTCAGGCTTCATCTTATCAAATTCGTCTATACTTACAATCCCTTGATCACCAAGTACTACTGCACCAGCTTCTAACATCATAATTCCAGTTTTATCTCGAACTACTGCAGCTGTAAGTCCTGCAGCTGTTGAACCTCTACCTGAAGTATACAGACCTCTTGGTGCAATTCTTGCACAGAATTTCAGCATCTCAGATTTTGCAGTACCAGGATCTCCAACTAGAAATACGTTAATGTCTCCCCTAATCTTACTTCCATCACCAAGTAATTTCTGATTAGATCCCACAAGGAGCAACAAAATGGCTTCTTTGATTAATGATTGACCTTGAATGTGTGGAGCAAACGAATCAATTAGTCTTTGATACACATCAGAGCTTTGACTTAGTGCAATGATCCTTTTCTCTTCTTCAGGGGAGATCTCTTCTCGTCCTATTTTTCTATCAGTCTTTGAACCACGACCACTCAAAAATTCAATATTATTTCCTTCAATTCTCAATCTGTATAATCCGCTATGTCCTCTCTGAACTCCTGCAACTGATTCCTGTTCTACCCTCACTACACCTGTGAGAATAATTCTATCACCGGGCCTTGAATTGTCAACTAAATCCTGCCTAATTGTGACGTCAATATAGTGTGGAAGCTGCCCTGGAGGTAAATCCTCAGGAAGTTCCTGTAATCTTAAAATTTGAAAATCGATGAATTTGCTTTCTTCGGGTTTTAACTCAAAATCTCTGTGTTTACAACTTGGATTGTCACAAACTACCGGCATTTTTACATCCATTCCTTTTAGTTGAATTACTTTGGTTTTGTGTTCATCAGGACATACAAAGACCAATTCTTTTGCAAGTGGTTTTACCTCTGATGCTCTAACAACCATTCCTGAAACACTGGTAATGTGTCCAATAGTTTCGGCATTGATTTGTCTCAGACTTCTTTCAAGTGGATAATTAATTAGTCTTACGCGAACCTCATCTTTGATTTTTTCTGCGTAATCAGGGAATCTAGTTTGTAATGCTTCTTTGATAGCTCTAGAAAATGCATCAAATATCCTATCAGGATTTTTAGAAAAGATAATTTCAATTTCAGGTTCTATGACCAGATCATTGAAATCAACAATGATGAATTTTGTATTTTTGGGCATCATTTCATCGATTGCATCTATATACTTGTAATTCCCTTGTCTGTCTTTAAATCTAGTTAGAAATTCTTTTACTTTATCTGACAATGCAGAGTCGGTAAATGTACTTGCTTGAGCATTATTCATTTAGAACACCTGTTATTTGTCTTTCAAACTCTACGCTGTTATCATAGATAGTTTTGTAGAATACATTTTCCTCAACAGTTAGTTTATTGTACAATTCAGAATTTAGTTTGATAGAGTCTGCTATCTTTACAAGTTTACCTCTTCTCATTCTAAATAATTCTAGCATCATGCTTTCAACTTTATCAAAATCATCACGATTCAATTCTTTCATGGATTCTCTTAATTTTATGTAAAAGTGTGGATCAAGTGTAGATATTTGGTATTCTCCAACCATCTTTTCTTTGGATAGAGCTTGTTTTAGTTCAGTTATCATATCAGGAGTATCCATTACCCCCAAGTTATTATCAGATAGAATCTTTCCCACCCATTGAGGCATGTTATTAGTATCGCCCTGAGTTCCCTCAATTTTTACTCCTGCCACATTAAATTTAAAATCCTGATTAACTGTAACCTTAGCATCCTTTAGGAGGTATCCAATTGAATGTACTTTTTCTATTTTATCTATTTCCATGTAAGATCACTTATGGTCATTAAGATCCTCAAGTACAGGATCGATCAATTCTCTTAACAATTTAGTTAGATCAATTGATCCTAATTAATCTCAGGCTGATCGCTTATAGGTTGGGCTGGATTCTGATTTTAAGATATAGTATACTACAATAACCAATTCGGATTTATTAATGGGGATTAACCCCTTGATACTCATGTCTGTAACAGGTATGTGGGTAGAGAAATATCGACCAACAAAACTTTCTGAAATTGTAAACCAGACCGAAATTATCAGTAGTTTGGAAGCTCTAATCAAAGATCCAACAGATATGCCTCACTTGATGTTTTCAGGATCTGCTGGAGTTGGAAAAACCACTGCAGCGTTATGTATTGCAAGACAAATTTTAGGAGAAAATTCCAAAGATTACACACTTGAGCTAAACGCATCTGACGAGAGAGGAATTGGAATGGTCAGAGAAAAGGTAAAAAAGTTTTCAAGATTTGCAGGAATGGTAGATGTTCCATTTAAGATCATTATTTTAGATGAAGCAGATGAAATGACTGCCGATGCTCAGACGGCACTTAGAAGAATAATAGAAGATACAGCAAAAATATGTAGGTTCATTTTCATTGCAAATAACATTTCAAAGATTATTGACCCCATTCAGAGCAGATGTGCTACTTTCAAGTTCACATCCATACCTGAAGAAGACATAATCAGTAGACTAGAAGAGATTGCAAAAAAAGAGAGAGTAAAGGCTGACAAAAAGGGTCTAAAGGCAATTTATGATTATTCTGAAGGAGATTTAAGACATGCAATCAATCTGATGCAAGCAACTGCAAGTCTTGGAGGAATTACCGAAGAGAATGTAAAAGCATCTGCAGGATTGACAAAAACTAGTGATGTTGATGGGGTTTTGAAAATTGCACTTTCTGGAAAAGTTTTAGAAGCTAGGGAGAAAATGATTGAATTAATCAAAGTTTATGGAATGTCTGAATCAGATTTTCTAAAGTATCTCAACTCAGCTGTGTTCAAATCAAAGCACGGTAAATTGGCAGATATTTTAGAAGTTATTGCAAAGTACGATTATAGAATTTTAGTCGGAGCAAACTCTGAGATTCAACTTTCTGCAATGCTTGCAGAGCTTGCAAAAATAGAAAATTAAAACGCAGAGAGAGGGATTTGAACCCCCGTATGCTTGCGCACACAGGCTCTCAAGGCCCGCGCCCTACCGAGCTAGGCGACCTCTGCAAAAATTCTTGGATAACAGTGATTAAAATTTGTTGATATAAAATAGAAAAATAAGAAAAAAGAAAAAATTTCTTTAATCGTGTGCGTGTGGGCCACCGCCACCACTCATTTGGACATAAGTGCCGGCTGCTTTCTCGTGCCATTCTTGGTTAGCTGATTCAATTCGAATAGCTCCTTCAGGACAAATTTCTTGACAAGCCATACAAACAGTACAATCATGTTCTCTGATTGGCTGTGATTTGTCTGTATAATCTAATCTTTCATCTTGTTCTGTTTTACCAGTACCATCAAAAGTTTCTCCCAAGCATTTTTCTGCAGGAATATCTTTTTCGGTTCTGTACCATTGGAATGTTTGAACTGGACATACACTCATACATGAACCAGCTGCAACACACGAATCCCAATCTACTGCGACAGTTGTTCCATGAATTCCAAGAGGAACTTGTTTTTCTCCTCTGGCTTCATAAGCTGCCTTTACATCCTCATTTGAGAATGCTGCACCATCTGGATTTCCTTTGCCCCAGATCCAGTGAAAATTCTCGCCATCTGCATGGCTTGTCTTTCCTACTGGTTTATCGTGTTGACAAAAGTCTTCTGGTATAACTAGATCTACCATGATGAGATTTTCTCAGAATATTATTTAAATCTAGATATAATTAGTTGGGACTAAATCTGAAGAGTATAAAAAATAAAAGAAAAATTTCTAGTTATAAGGGAATTTAAAATATTACAAAGATTTTGCTGCGCTCGCATGTTTCTCAACATTTGATTGATCAACTTTGATTGCTTGAGGAGGACAAACTGATACACATGCCATACACCAAATACAATCATGTTCTCTGATTGGATCGGCCTTGTCAGTTAGATCTTTTCGTTCGTCTTTTACATCCTTACCTGTTCCTTGAAAAGTTTGACCAACAATATCTTTTGCTGGGATATCTTTTTCAGTTCGGTACCATTGGAATACTTGTACAGGACATGCCTCAATACATGCACCGTCTGCAACACATGAATCCCAGTCAACGGCAACCATTGTACCACTTACGCCAAGAGGAACTTGTTCTTCTCCTCTAGCAGTATATGCTGCTACAACATCTGCATCTGCAAACGCTTCAGCTGGTGAGCCATCGGTGTTTGTCTTTTTGCCTGGACCCCATATAATATGGAAATTTCCATCACTGAGGTTAACTTTTCCAATTGGTTTTAGACCTTCAGGGAAATTTTCTGCTATTGGCATAATACAAATTTCTTTGAGTTATTATTTAAAGCTAGATGGGGACAATAGGAAGGCAGTTGTAAGTATGAGATCAAATCAGGAATAAAAATTTCCCTACGTTCATAACGCTGAACAATCAATTTGCTGATATGGATATTATCAAGTATGATGTGTATCGTGGTCCAAACCTTGGGGTGTACATCAGAGTAAATGATGGTATTATTTTAGTTCCAATGGGATTTGCCAAAACAAAAGCAGATAACCTTGCAAAATATCTTGATGTAGATGTTCATTATACTTCAATTGCAAATACCAGATTAATTGGTGCATTATGTGTGATGAATAACAATGGGATCTTATTACCAACTACTGCTTATCAAAATGAATATGATTATTTGAAAAAAGAGACGGATTTGAAAATAGGTATTCTCGATACAAAATTTAATGCACTTGGAAATGTTATATGTGCAAATGATAAAGGGGCAGTTGTATCGCCATGGCTATCTAAAGAATCATGCAAGACAATTTCAGATGTACTTGGAGTTGAGGTAATTCAGAAAAAAATAGCCGGATTCAATCAAACAGGAGTTGTGCTTGTTGCAAATGCTACAGGTGCAGTAATTCATCCAGAAGCAGATGAGGAGGATATGAAGGTGATAGCAAATGTCCTAGGCGTAAAAATTGAGCAGTGTACCATTAACAATGGTATTCCGTATGTTTCATCAGGGATTCTTGTAAATAATCACAATGTAGTTGTTGGGTCATTAACTACAGGTCCTGAAATAATGATGTTAACTAGAGCTTTTCTAAATTAAGAATTGATTTTGGATCATCCGTAAGTTTTTCTAGAGAGATAGTTCCTTCGGTTCCATTTATCATATCTTTGAGAACAACATTTCCTTGTTCGAGCTCTTGAGGTCCAACTATAATTGAGAATCTTGCATTATTTGCAATATCCATCTGTTTTTTCATGTTACGTCCAACCAAGTCAATATCAGTTGGAATATTATTAAGTCTCAACAGAGATGTAATTGAATGTGCTACTTTTTGCATCTCTTCATTAATGTATAACACTGCAACTCGTTTTTGTGAAATTTTAGGGACAATATTTTGCTCTTTCATTGTGAGGATAATTCTCTCCACTCCTCCTGCAACCCCAGTAGCTCCAATGTCTTCTCTGTTGAAAGCTTTTGTAAGTGTGTCATATCTTCCTCCGCCAGCAAGAGCACCCAAAGTTGAGTTTTTATCAAATACTTCAAAGACAATTCCAGAGTAATAATCAAGCCCACGCACAATACCAAAATTAATTCGTACATTTGATACTCCCCTGTTTTCTAATGAGTCAATTACTTGTTTTAACTCATCCCAAGCCTCTAACTGTGTAGTGTCAAATAATTTTTCAACTTCTTGAATTGAACCTTTGATTTGTGAAAATGCTAAAATTTTTTCCAATTTTTTTGATTCATATCCCTTTGATTGAAATTCCCTCAAGATTTCATCTTTTGATTTTTTTGTAATCTTATCTATTGCTCGTAAGATATCAGATACTAGTTTTGTATCTTTAGAGTTGAAAACGTTGTTAATGTATGACTCTACCAGATTTCTGTGATTAATGTCAATTATAATATCTTTGAGTAAAAGAGAATCAAATAGACGAGATGTAATTTCTATGATTTCGGCTTCTGATTCAAGACTAGCCTTGCCATACACCTCAATATCCCACTGGTGAAAATACCTGTATCTTCCCTTTTGCGGTTCATCATACCGGAATACTCCACCAAATGCTGAGAGTTTAGCTGGAAGTTTCATGGATTTTTGAGATGCAACATATCTTGTCAATCCCATCGTAAAGTCAAATCGTAGTGCAACTTCTCTATCTCCTTTATCTTTGAAATAGTAAATTTCATCTCTGATTCCTGAACCTGATTTAGTCTCCAAAGTTGAAAGTAGTTCAATTGGAGATGGATCCATAAATGAGAAACCATACAAATTGGATAATTGCTTAAAGTGATATCGAATATGTTCAATGTTTGTATTTTCTTGACCATCAAAGTCTTTCATTCCTCGAGGAAGTTCCATAATGATTATCTCTTAGAGAGTTATGATTTAGATATTTCTGTTAGTAAAAAGAATATCAATTTTTGAAAATCATACATATTTTTCATATAATTCATTAAGCATTGAGTTTATTCTTTGATTTTCATGATCACCCCAAAAATCAGATTTTATCCTAATGTGGATATTGTTATCTTCTAGATTCTTTGTGATTTTTGGATACATCATTCTAATAAAGACGGATTTTTGTCCAAATGCATTTGTTTTGCTTTATGTTGAAAGCATCTTTCACTCAGACTCTACGTCTTGAAATGTTTTAACAATAATCTATTGAGTCTTTTCTTCATCTACATGGTTTTAATCAAATTAATAGAATTAAGTATATGAGAAAACAGTTTATCAAATACATAGTTTAAGAATTTTCAGATAGCATTGGAAATTTATACACTAAATGTACTTCGAGTATTGTTTGTCTGAAAAAATATCTGATAAGAATTCACACTTGTCAATAGAGAAGACGATTCTTGCAGATGATTTGAAGATTTGCAAAATTTTAAATGGGATGTGGCAAGTTGCAGGAGGTCATGGTCAAATTGATTCTGAATCAGCAGTTAATGATATGGAAAAATATCAAAAGTGTGGATTTACAACGTGGGATCTTGCAGACATTTATGGTCCAGCAGAATCACTTATTGGTAATTTTAGAAGAAAAATAGGTAAGGATATAAAATTTCAAGCATTAACCAAATTTGTTCCAAATCCAGGTCCAATGAGTAGTAGTATTGTAACTCATTACATCGACCAATCATTGAAAAAAATGGATACTGATTGTATTGATTTACTACAATTTCATTGGTGGGATTACAATAATGTAAGTTATCTTGATGCATTACAACATTTATCAAAATTACAAAATGAGCAAAAAATCAAACATCTGGGACTAACAAACTTTGATACTGAACGAGTTAGAATAATTATAGAAAAGGGTTTTAAGATTGTATCAAATCAAGTTCAGTATTCCATTTTAGATCAAAGATCACAAAAACTTATGACACCATTTTTTGTAAAACATGGGATAAAGATTTTAACATATGGGACGTTACTTGGTGGGTTTTTCTCAGAAAAATATCTAGGAACAGACGAGCCACATAGAACAGAATTAACTACATCTAGTTTACAAAAATACAAAAATATGATAGATGTTTGGGGGGGTTGGCAATTATTCCAAGAACTATTACAGGTTTTAGATAGTATTGCAAAAAAATACCAATGTAGTATTGCAAATATTGCAACGAGATTTATTTTAGACAAACCTCAAGTTGCAGGAGTAATCATAGGAACAAGACTTGGGATCATAAATCATAGAGATGATAATGCTAAAGTATTTACGGTAAAATTAGATCCAGATGATATTTCATTAATAGATGAAATTACTGCAAAATCAAATGATTTGTTTAAGGTCATTGGAGATTGTGGTGGTGAATACAGATGAGTTGTAATTTAATCAAAAAATCTAGGAATTAATCTAGGTCATCATCACACTCGATGATATCAAAATCATACAATTTCACAATAGTACTATAAAGTAAAGGGTATTAGATGTAGAAAGTGTGGATTAGGAATACATCCATATTCTATATAGAAAATAGTTTGTATTTTTTTAATACAACGAGATACATGGAAAACACCAGTTCTAGGACGTTTACCTAACATGATGTGTTTTCCAGACCAGTCATTCTACGACGCAGAATAACGGTTTCTCGTTATGAACTATAGGTGAAAATAATATTTAAAATTGATCTTAATTTTCATCTAGTGGTAAGCAATTAGTTTTTGGTAAAAATAGTATACAATAGTTATTTTGAAACAAAATCAGCTTCTCGAGCATCGACATTTCACATATACTACTTTGAATTGACCATCAGTTTTGATATTATGAGATATTGGTTGGTGACAGTATTGACACTGTACATATCCATGATATTCTTCAACTTTGATCACCTTATACTTCCATGATTTTGTTTCCTCATCCCAGTAAACAGAATTAATTTCAGTGGGGTTATCCATGATGGTTCATCGACATACAAATATCTAAGAATCTTTCTAGTGAGTAAAACTCAGTATTTTCAAACTTATGACTGATTTTCAATTTTTGATTTTTT